>Ga0214478_100226_pt1 | contig 32970 bp, 18 predicted proteins | sample M1_20Mar14CPVII9_2_FD_178001 | JGI IMG/M metagenome (GOLD analysis project Ga0214478, IMG submission 178001) | Marine eukaryotic communities from Monterey Bay, California, United States - M1_20Mar14CPVII9sort6BwellD7 | ecosystem: Environmental > Aquatic > Marine > Unclassified | place: USA... | reverse complement strand
CTCTATTGTCATGGCTGATTTATTTATTTGTGTGTGAGTTATCGTGTAAAAGGAGCTAGGATTAGGTTTAGGTTGACCCTACTTTGGCAGTGCGCCGCCAAGAATTCGAAATGTCCCTCACTCCATTAGAGAGCCGACAGTGAGCAATCGGCGAGGTACTTACCTCCCCAGAAAGAGGGTTGGTACGTACCCCGTGCGTGGAAGGGGTGAGAGTATCCTTAAATCTCATGCCTCAGATTTTTCTTCTCATGTGATCATCAATCATCAGGAATCAGGGGTTCATGATGGTCATGTGATGAAGGTTGCAATGCCTAAAGTTATATTAGGAGATATAATATGATGAGACAAACAATATACTGCTGTAGTATTGCAATAGTACTAGTAGTAGCATGTCTGGCTAGTCCGGCTGCGGCTTTCACAACGACACATACTACCACAACAACTTTTACACAACCTTCAAAATCAATATACACTGTTGACACCCAAACATCAATATCAATATCAAAGCGGATAAGAGCGCAACATACGCAACTACAACTCAATCCAGCTTCATCAATATCACAGAGAATAAGAACGCAACATACACAACTACAACTCAACCCAGCTTCATTCATATCAACTGATATCGGATCCTACTTTGGACTACTTCAAAACTACAATGTACCCTTTGTATCATCTCTACTACTCAACACTATCCTATTCTTTTCACTCAAGCCAAAGTTGATGACGATGCTAACAGCGGAAGGGTTTGCACATTCACTAGCACTTGGTACAATGTTATGGACGGCGTTAGGCTGGAAAGGTTGGACGGTATGTGTCATGTACTTATTCTTAGGACAATTTGTTACCAAGTTTGGATTCGAGAAAAAGGAAGCATTAGGTATTGCAGAAGGAAGAGGTGGACGGAGGGGCCCTGAGAATGTATGGGGATCAGCTCTGACTGGTACAATATGTGCATCTGCTGCTGCTCAGGCATTAAAAGTCGGAGGACCATTCCTCGGACTGTCTTCTAATGTATGGATATTGGGATATGTTGCTTCTTTGTCAACTAAAATCGCCGACACATTTGCATCTGAAATCGGTAAAGCATATGGCAAAACAACAGTATTGATTACCAATCCATTAAAGAAGGTTCTACCGGGGACTGAGGGTGCAATATCTTTAGAAGGGACACTGGCGTCTGTTGTTGGTGGACTATTACTATCTTCATATGCATATCTTGTTGTCGGGCTAATACCTTCTATAGAGGTGTTGGCGATATCAACCTTTGCAGCATTTTTTGCTACCATGATGGAAAGTTTGATAGGTGCTACACTGCAAGAAAGAGAAGGATTTAAATGGATGACAAATGAAGTTGTCAACTTCTTTAATACATTGATAGGTGCAGCAGTTGCAATGGCATTAGGTGTGCTGGTTCTTGGCATGTAATAGCTAAATATATGTTATATGAATTAAGTTTATTATATATTGGCGAGATAGTTATGTGCTTGGATATAAACTCCACTATGTGCATCTACTATTGGGGCCCAGTCTTTGTTTGGATACCCTCCGCCCATTGTTATGCAAAGAGGAGCTTTCAATCTATTTGCAAAGTCAAAAACAATCTCATTCCGTTTCGATATACCTTCTGGACTGACACTAAGCCGTCCCAATCTATCCTCGACATGTATATCGACGCCAGCCTGGAAGAAAATATAGTCAAATTGTTTTCTGCCTTCAACATGATCATCAAAGGTGTGATACTCTATCTGGTTCAACCAATACTGAAGTGTACTCAAGTAGCCCTCATCACTGCAATCAATAGGCAGTTCAATATCCAAATCTCCCACTTCAATCTTTGAAAAGTAGTTGCCTTTACAGTGTATTGAAAATGTTTTAACGTGTTTGTTTTCAGCAAAGAGTGCAGCATTCCCATTTCCCTGATGAACGTCAAGGTCTATAATTAGAATTCGATGTATGGCCAAGGCACTATTGTTCTGCCCAAATTTTGTTGATGGGCCATACTTTTGCAGTAAAACATTGGCAGCAACTGCAATATCAGAGAAGATACAGAATCCCTCTCCATAGTCTCTGAAGGCGTGATGCGTACCTCCCGCTGTATGTGCAGCCCAGGATAATTGCCTTTTCTCCTCCTTCAAATGCTGTCTACTTACGTACTCCTCATATGCTGCGAGCGATGCTGCCACAGTACCTCCTACCGAGCTCAATGTCCTGTTTACATGCTGAAGACTAGAGATAAGGGTTGTACAATTAGTCAACAAAACAGTAAAGATAAAGGCATGTTCACATCAAGTTTAGGACCTCAAAAGCCACAATATAAAAAGCTCAAAGGTCAGACAAGAACGATGCATATGAAACAAATTTCAGTTTCCAACAAAGGACCTAGAAAAGATCGACCTTGTGTACTTTTGATCATTATCTCATGCTTTATATTCCAGATGAATTGGCATGTCTTTAACCCATAGAATAGGGGCTGACATAATTTGACGTAACTCTGGGTGTATTTAATCGAATTGAAAATATGCTTACCTCCAAGGGAAACCTATGTTCCTGTTCTCAGCCTCAGTCATTTGCCCATTTAAATATCTGTCAACATACTCAGCATCATGAGTTGTTAGTAGTTGATCTTTAGTAGCAAGCGGAGATACATTAAAACTGCAGTCAACTTTACTCTTTTCCTCATCTGTTAAACTACCAATTTTATGTTGAACTTTCTCTCTAACCTTTCTATACTTTTTCATTGGAAAACGATGACCCTTTGGCATATCAACTTCATATACATCATTATAAAATATCTTAAAGTATGGTGTATCTATATTGTTTGTTGGAGTATTGTGGTATAATCTTCCACTTATACATCGGTATGATGAGCAAGAAGGAGGTGCATCAGTTGCAGACTGCCTATCATTATTGTTTATTGGACTATTGCGGTATAGACTTCCACTTATAATACATCGGTATGATGAGCAAGAAGAAGGTGTAATAATATTATGTTGAAAAGCTCTGCAATAATTTGGAAGTTTAGTGAATGTTGATGTGACGAGTGAAATTAGGACCATATTGACTGCATACTGCACCACCATTTGCAATCCACCAATACAGCACCACTACTCCCCTCTTTAGTTAATTATATACCAACGTCATCTATTCTCTATCTTACTACAGTGACTTAGTTGTATTTGAAAGTTATCGTATCAGTAATCAGTATCAGTGCAAAAATTATATGATACTTATCGTATCAGTTCACCCCCTTCATTTTTCTTACTGAAGCACTCAAATCAACTCAAATAAGGTTGGGAAGTTGTCCCGTCTTCGTATTTATCGTATCGTATGCTGATGTAAGCTGCAGGACAGAGGGTTATATAATAATTATTATTATCGGTAAGGAGATATCGAATTATTGTGGTTTATATTTATGAGTTTATAGTGTGTTAATAGCAGATGGCTATTTCATGTCGTAGGGGATGTCTGTGTTGTTTAGTTATCATATTATCAGATAAGGATAAGCGGAGATTGTATGTATAAACTATTATGTATTAAGGTTACTAACGAGATAACGGAAGTACATCATATTGTGGTGGGGCGTTCGTTTGTATTTTGTGCATATCATGTGCACCACTTTAATAATCACACTCACATCATCTAACACCTATTTTGTCTCATTATTAATAAGCAGCTTAAACTGTTTGCACCGTTTCGGTATATTAGAACACTTGTTCATCAGTTTTTAATCAGGTAAGTGTGTTTCTAATCCTTTCACTTTTAATCACGACTTGGGATGAACATCATGTTCATTGCAATACACTCTCATAAATTATATTAATCTAAATACGATGTCTCATGTCAATATCATCTCTAATCAACAATTTCATCTCTCCCTTGATGAATACCGTAACGTTTATATACAAATGGGCTTTAGATTTCATAACACAATCCGCCACAACAATGGTTTCAACACCAACAAAAAAGAAGAGGGGTCGTGATGATAAGAAGTCATCACCGTTGTCCAGTCAACCTAGACATTTATGGGATAGTCCATCATCCCGCAATAAGAAGAGTACTAAATCGTCATCGGTAACCTCTTCTTGTACACGATCACAGCGAAAGAAGTTGTTGTTTGATAAGAAAGGAATTGATGAGCATGCAGATGCCGAGAATACAACTTCAACTTCAACTACTGATAAGGACAGCAAGAAGAAGCGTGGCAGTAAAAGATCTAGCCCATCTGCAAAAGCTGCAGCAAAGGAAAACCCATCAAACGATACAAATGCTGCCCTCTCGGATCTCATTCCAGAAAGGTCATACTCTCCCTCTGGATCATGCAAATCATTATTAATCGGGCCACGGTTTAATACATTTTCCAATTCACTCTCTCCGCCCTCTGACAAATCAAGTAAGCTCTCGGCTTCATCCTCATCATCCACAACTACCACGAAGAAGGAAGATAAGATGTCTCCACTTCATCCTCCTCGTCGTAGTAGTCTCCGTTCTCACAAGAGCAGCAGTAGCAGCAGCAGTAGCGATCAGATCAAGGACTTTACGATGACTCCTACCATCCTCTACAACAACAGTAATATCTACCATCATCCTTTGAGTGCTGGAGGTAATCGTCACTATCATCAATCACCACACTGGTCAGGACAAGTACGTGTTAATCCCTTCTCTCCTATTCCCGAGCAATATCTCCGTCCTCCACCCTCTTCTGCTCAATCAGTACCTTATAAAAGTCGAAAGCAACAACGAAGTAATTATCATCCTGGATTTTACAATAAGTTGATTAACCTTGATTCACCAACATTACAACTGGACAATACAACAACATCTAATGAGCAGCAGACATCACTATCAACGGAAGAGCCACAAAAGAAGAAAGCTCGTCTCAACCCATCCCCAGTGAAGAAGAGGTCAAGTCTCAAGACGTCTTCATTCCCCCAATTGAAATTAGGTAATGAGGATATGTTTGACGATGACGATATTAGTCCAAACGATGCTATGCAAGTCAATGACTTGTTTGGTAGTAGTGCCAAACTATCCGGTAGTAAACGTCGTGTATCATTCAACAAGCGTATCCTTCCACAACCTCAATCTATGAAAGAGGATGAGTCTGATATTATGAGGGAAGAAGCGCTTAGCAACAAACGAATGTGTATCAAGCGTCGTGGACGCTATCTTAACGACTTTGAGGAAGTACAGTTTCTTGGTGCTGGATCATTCGGCTCTGTCAATGCTTGTCTATCAAGGCTCGATGGTTGCATGTATGCCGTAAAGTCAATCTCTCCGACAGGACAGACAAAGACACCCTCTTCCAGAACTGCCAATAGTAGTGGCAGTCAAGCTAGTATTGAAGAAGGGACGAGCTATCTCTATGGTGGAAGAAAGATGACGAGTAGTAGTCAATGTGCCGTACCCCCAACACCTCGAAGTGATTTATGCCCTGTAAAGAAGTCAAAGAGCAGAACCATGGGCTCCTCTGAATGGCACGATGATGATAATACAAACGACTTTAGAATGTTGGAGGGCAGTACTCATTGGAATGATGGTACTTTACGTCGGATGCTAAGGGAAGTCTTTGCGCTTGCTGCTCTTTGTCAACAAGATGATTTCCGAACCTTTCACATCGTTCGATACCAGCAAGCGTGGCTTGAAGATGATGGCACGCTATACATTCAAACTGAGTTGTGCTCTGCCACCTTGCGTGATGAAATGTCTGATGAAAAGAAGACTATCGATGTGTCTAAACTCCTCAGGGAAGTGCTCCTTGCGTTGGAACTTGTTCATCAACAAGGAATGGTTCATCTTGACATCAAGCCCGAGAACATCTTCGTCAGTAAGAATGGCTTGTATAAACTGGGTGACTTTGGAATGGCAAATGCCTTTACCGAAAGTGGAAGGAAGTCGTCAGCAACGCCTGAGATTGAGGAGGGAGATTCACGTTACATGTCAAAGGATTTGTTGGACTTTAGTCCAAAGGATCTCACCAAGTGTGATATCTTCTCACTAGGAGCAACCTTGTATGAGGTGTGTTTGAACAAGCCTTTACCAACTTGTGGTGACGAATGGCAGGATTTGCGCAATGGGAAGCTTGGCAAAGGAATCGATGAAGTTGAGTTTGGAGATATCATCAAGGAAATGATGCATCCGGATTCTGACAAACGACCTTCTGCCACTGATCTTTTATCTCGTGATGTTCTTCGCTCTTCTAATGCATCAGACGACTCGTTTTTAACTCGTTACAAAGTGACAAAGACGATGAAGTCCACTTGAGAAGATTGATCGTTGGGGCGGGCGGTCTATTATATATTATTATATGTGCACTATAGATTTAAAATCTTAATATAAAATTACACTTGTGGTTGAGTATTATTAGCGTTAATCACTCATCTACCACACATCTACTATTACACTTACATCTATGAAGCCTTTACGACAATACAACTGACATCATCTACCTTGCCACCTTTGCCATCTCGGTAGGCATTATAACCCGACTTCCCTCTTGCAACTGTTGAATATGGTGTCACTGCTTCTGGATCTAATGATACCTTACGAGACTGCTCCACAAGCTTCTTGGCAATAGCAGTTGATTTTGTTTTGGGACCAAAGGATGAAACTATATTGCACACATCAGCATCACTCAAGTTATCAAATACCCCGTCTGATCCAGCAACGATGACATCTCCCTTGAATATCTCCGCCTGTAATTTAGTACCATCCCTAGGACGGTCTGGACTATCATCTCCAAGTTGATATGGACAGTCGAAGTAATGTATAATCTCACGAGTGCGTGCGGCCACGGCCCCATCACGCAATACTAAACATACAGAGTCGCCAATATTTAATGCCCGTAATACATTATCTTCCCCGATTGATGCAACAACTGCTGTTGATGCACCTGTGGCTGAACCGTCGGCCAGCTCCTTTGCCTCAGTCATTGAACTTGTCAACTCATTAATACCAAGTCCAGCCTTACCACTTGACTTCTTCATTGATTCTGCCAAACTACGAGAATATAGCTTCTTACCCTTTTCCTTTTCAGCACCCGAAACTCCGTCGAAGATACCAAATGTACGTCCAGTGAAGAAACCTGCATCCTCTCCACCCCAACTTACTTTTTCGGGGTGTGCCTTAACCTGTAATGCACCATCCAACACTAATGTTTTAAATTCTTCTGCAACCTCTTCTACCGCCTTGGTTGTCTTTTCTTCATCAGTGGTAGTAGATTCTACCTGGAAGGCCTTCATCATCTCGGCAATATTCAAAGTCGGTCGAGCTGATGTCTCGGCACCCCAAATAACATCTAAAAAGTCTCCTTCGGCAACCTTGGCCTTTTGTTCCTTCTCTTCCTTATCAACTGCCACCACCTTCTTTTCTGGTGTGGTAGTATCCACTTTAGTTTCAGGTTGGATAAAGTTAGTAAATGTCTTTGTAAATAAGTTCTTTAATCCTTCGACAAATAGATTTTCTTCCTCTTCAACTGGTTCAGGCTCTGGCTCAACAATTTCCTTCTTCTTGGGTGCAGATTGTGCACCAAAACTAAAGAATCCACCAATATTCGATGTACGCTCTTCAACATCGGCAATTAATGTCTCAGCCTCCTCAGCTGCCTCCTTACCACTAACAAATCCTAAATTACTAAAGAATCCACCCTTATTGGCGGCAGGTGCCTCGTCCATTTTATCGGCAATGGCAATTGCCTCCTCGGCCTCGGCTATGACTGAATCTAATTCTGATAGGAATTCATTATTATTAGCAATTTCTTGTAATTCATTAAGTTGTTCAGTTGTTGTAGATGTCTTCTTCTCTTTATTTCCTCCAAATAGACCTCCTAGAAATCCTCCTCCGTTACTTTCTTCGGTATCTGTACTACTACTTGCTTCAGCTGCCGCAGCCTCTTTTTCTTTACGACGTTGCTCCCTCCTCTTTTCACGTGCACTCTTCCTATCCTCTTTATTATCCAATACATCATCATTTGGTTTATTGGAATTATTATCAGTGTCAACTGCTGGAAAAGTTGAAGTAGGTGGATCCCACATTGATTCACCTGATACATTATTAAAGTAGTATATGTATCCTGTTGTTTCAGTATCGATGTAGGCACTCCAATCTCCTTCGGTTGCTAATGGTTCTGGTGAGGTTGCGTATAATCTGGTGTTACTACTACATATTGAAGTTGGTGTATTGAAAGTTGTGAGTTGGAGGAAGGTTGGTGAAGGTGGTGTGAATGATTGTGTTTGGCTAATTAAGCTTGCCGCTATTATTATTGATGATTTCATATTGATGTATAGTATATATAGAAGAGTTCTAGATGTATATAGACCTTCGATAGGCTTTGAATAGGCTAAGGATAGGGCCACTATTACTTCATGTTGGCATCTGCAAACTGCAAAGATTGAATTGTTTGCAGTGAAAATTGAAAACTCCTTTACAGAGAGACTTACGGTCACGGTATCTTTCTTTCTCACGTGATTATCACGGGGAGATGCAAACAGCAAAATGCAATTGCAACTATCTATCGTATCGTCGTTCCTATGTTGATAACCAGCGGGCACCAACCACAAAGATTGTGTTCTCGTTGCAAAGTAGTGCGGTTAGTTAGTTGTCCATAGTTCAACCAAAATGCTGTCTTCGAAAGATACCAATGATAATGATGATATCGAGCTTGAATCTCAACCCAAACCACATGATGTTGCTCAAGCAAGAGACATCAATACCTGGCAATGTAAATTCATTGCAACAGCTTGGGAATATACCGCAAGAATACCTTAATATCAATCAGGTATGTTTCAGTTGTGTGTATAATTTATTGTGAGATTTGTGCATATCTCTTGTGCACATTATATGTTCGTCCTTTACTCACATCTGCATGTTTGCCTTTGTTATACTAACTTGTTCATGTCTGGTGTGTGATTTATACAAATATCTTTATCCATCTTGCTCATGGCTATTATTGTCTTATATCATAAATTCAACATTTCTCAGTCTGGTGATATAGACAAAACTCGACCTTTACTCAATACCGATGCCTCTGGCAATACATACACATATGCACTAAATCCATTAACATACTCGGTGTTTTTAATACTTGTATTGGAATTATTAGAGCGGTTTTCATTCTATGGAGTGTTCATGACACAAACGAATTATCTAACTGGTAGTTATAGTAATGATGATTGGTATGCTGATCTAACATCAATGGATGCAGCTTCGTTAGTCTCATTATCAACTGCAGTGGCGTATACGGTACCTTTCCTTGGAGGGATATTGGCTGACAAATATCTTGGGGACTATAAAACAATATTGTTTGGGGTGTTATGCTTTTATTTACCGGGCTTATTTGTGATTGAATCTTCTACTACTCCAAATTGGTTGTTAGGTACGAAAGAGTTCAATTTATTTGCATACAAGATTGCTCTGCTCTTTCTATGGCCAATGGGCTCGGGGACTGTCAAGGCGGTTGTTAATGTCTTCGGCGCTAGACAGTTTCATCCAATTCTTCAGAGATCATTAGTTGAGTCTTTTTATGTTCAGTTTTATATGATTATCAATGTAGGTGCTGTTGTCGGATGCATTATTATTCCGGTAGTAGCAAGGACGAATGTTACGGCTGCCTATACTATTCCATTCGTATTGCTGTTAGTAGCAGTTATATGCTTTGTGGCTGGATCGAAGAGATATGTCACAGCGATTCCAGGTCTTCGGCAGAGTGTTCAATCAGAAGAAGTTACAAATTCAGAAGAGATAGAGGTAGATGACATAGACAAGCCAAAGTTCGTCGACGTGGCAATGTTATGTGCACTCATCATCCCATTCAATGTCATTTATGTCCAACTACCGACGACTTTTATGGTTCAGGGTGCAGTTATGAAACCGTTTGGCTTTGTCGAGGCACCGTCGTTAGACATCTTGGATTCACTTAGTGTATTAGTGTCTGGTTATTTCGTGAGCACAATGTTTTATCCTTATTTGGCACGAAAAGGCATTAAGTTGCAAACTGGTTACAAATTTTCTTTGGGATCTTTAATTGGCGCCTCTGCAATACTTTGGTCGCTAATTGTTGAGCATTTGATCCATGCTGAGTATGATCGATCTGGAGAGAAGATTAGTGTGCTGTGGCAAGCGCCTAGTTATGCTTTGATTGGACTGGGAGAGATATTTAGTATCTCAACTGCGTATGAGGTGGCCTTTACAGCAAGTCCGCCCAATCGAAAAGGATTTGCTTGTGCCTTTAACCTCTTCTTCATTGGTGGATTACCCAACATGGTGTCTCTAGGACTATATAAGTTGTGTGATCAGTGGTTTAGGAACAGTAGTGGAAAGGGTAATATCGGTTTGATCAAGGACTACAGCGAGGCTCACGTGGGAAAGTACTTTTGCCTCCTACTTGGTATCGTCGTGTTGGGAGTAATTGTTAACTCTCTACCTTCCGTTCGAGAGTGGATTGCGTCTGTCGAAGACAGGGCAACACGAGCTTTATCCGGAAAACCTAGCACACCCAAAGTTCAACCAAAGAATGGCGAGAACGAGCCTCTGTTGAAGACAAATAAACACATCAAGTACCTAGAAGAAGGAGAAGAGGCACATATCTACAGAGCAAACACAATGAAAGCTGAATACAACAAGAAGAATTAGGATAGAGATGATTTGGTAGCGACAAGAATAGTTTGGAATCAGTATATGGAATTATCTTATTCAATTTGACCTACTTCGGAGAAGCAAGTAACACCAGAGAAGTTGAATGGTCAACATTCAACCTCTCAATCATATCAGCTACATATTGAATCTTCCCAATGGTGTTGCCTAGTAGTATATTGAACGTTCAACATTCAAGCACTCACTACAATACAATCAATCCAATGAGCTCAGCAGATCAACACATTCTTCTCATACTCGGCAGAGTCGTCGGATGACTTGGAATCATCGAGAATCTTAGGGTTCATTCCATCAGTGAAACAAACGAGTAAAGTTCGAACACCCATGGTAATCTCACATCCCTTGTGATACAGTTCACCTGGATGAATAAGGACCTGGCCCTGCTGAAGCTTAACAGTCTTTCTCAAACAACGGAAATATGTGCCACCGCCTTCGTATTCATCTGAACGAGACATCATGGCACTCCAGGTAATATCACAGCCGTCGTAGTGCATCTCAATACCCAAGTGGTCTGGACGGTTATCAAGTCGTTGGTAGAGTAGTAGATGAGGCTCCTTCCACGAACGTGGTCTGAGTTTCATTGCTTCCTTCTTCATGCTACCGCCAAAGATTTCACCGACAATCTTCTTCACGTCGTGCAGGATTTGATCAGTGTACTTCTTCACCATATCCTTCACTTCAACAACGGGCAGATCCATCTTGGTATATGTGTAGAGCGTACGCCAAGTTTCGGTACTTGCACCACTCTTGTATATCTCACGAGTATGATTATCAGCCATCATACGAATCTGATCACATGTCTCGGGTGAGATTAAATCGACGACGAAAATCTTGCGTGCGGCATCGATCATCGTAACACGCTTGCCAAGGACTGTCATGACTTGAGGAGCATGAGTAGTAGTATCACTCTCAGTACCATCTGTCAATAATGCGGCCACCTTGGACCCACTTCCAATCTTGCCTCCTTTGAGAATGTTCAATTGCGGCGAGCATGCCTGATGTGCTGCAACGGAACTCTTTGTCTTTGACGACTTGGATGAAGAACCATCACGACGATCACGGCCCTGCTTGGAAGTCATTGAACGAGTTTGACGAGGCACAGCGGCTTTCTGCCTGGCAGCTGTATTAGCCCTAATCTTCTCACAAATCTCTGGCGGAGCAAATGTAGACGGAACAAATGTGCTCTTGATTTCCTCGATTTCATTAGTAGTACCTTCTTCACCATCTTCATTCATTGATTCGTCAGATGACATCATGTCCTGATCCTCAGTATGATGCTGGGTCTGTTGAACATTGTTTGTCATGTACGAGTTGTTGCCTCCATTTGACTGCCAGTTGTTGTCATGATGATTGCTGCCTCCGTTGTTTGATGACATGAATGCGAATGGATGACGAACAGTAGCAGCTAAAGGAGCTAGGAAATGTGGCATAGTCCACTGCTGTTGTTGCTGATGGTGGTGATGATTTGTATGATTCGCTCCGACAACGTGCCGATGTTGCTGTGATTGGCGTTGATGTTGTTCATACTGATGCTGATATACTTGGTCTCTCCTGTCGACGAGATGGTGCTGTTGCTGATGAACATTTGTGTTTGGATCGTAGTTCCAGTTGTTGTTTGTCTGGAACCCTCCGCCTCCGTAGAGATTCGCTGCGTGCTGTTGATGAACACCGTAGTCATTATGATGATGATGATGTTGAGGATGACCATTCGAATAATGATGATGCATTAGCGGAAGAGCACCACCCAAGACACCCGGAGGATCAATCGGTACCTTTACTTTCATTTCATTATCATCACCATTACGACAGAGAGCTAACGGAACAGAGACTAAGTTAGTTTCATCTTGCTTCACTTTCCTTGATTGTTGTTGGGAGGCGGCAATGGCCGCAGCAGTCGCAATTGCCTCGTCGTTTTCTTTACCGGGATGGGGAGGCAATATTGGGATACTCCTAGACGACGAAGTACTACGATTAGTGTTGCTTTTCATTGCTGTTAAACGACGAGTACTACCCTTTGAGTTGTTGTTTGTTAGATGTTGTTTGATTACTGCAAGTGCCTTCCTCTTCTCCTTGGCTGGTACCGATGTTGAATTAGCAGAAACACTGTATAGTTGTATTGAATAATATAGAATGGAATGCAATAATGTTAGATTGATGAATGAACGAATAACGTTTATGATAGTAATGATAATATGATAAATTGCAAGTGACGTACCTTTTATTTTCCAAACTGTGTATCATTAAATTGTATTGTATGAATGTGCCGAATGAATGATTCGAAAGTTGGTTTGTATGAATAGAGTGTAGAGTAGAAGAGGATGAGCAATGACGATATCGAATATCTAATCGAGTATGATTCGGCATTGCAATAAAGAACTGCAAACGCCATTGACGGATAGCACAGCATACAACAGCATAAAACAACCAACCTTTTTCTTTCCAACTTGCCACGACCTTTGTCTTTTGCAATAGCAACGATGGTAAGCCCCTCGACCTCCTCCTCCCCACCGACACTCGTCGATACTCCCCCGTCGTTGTCGTCGTTCACAATTCCAATAACTTCTGCTCTTAATATCTCTTCACTGTTTCCTTTATAGTTGTTGTTTGATGTATTTGTTGTTGATGATAATATCTTTGCCTGTATATTTCCCATTTATATATCTATGATGGTGGTGGTGATAGGAGATTGTCGATTAGTCGATTAACATTAACATTGAGGAGATGATGATAATGATAAAAATAAAAAATATTTACTTATACACGGCCTAAGGAGTATAATAAACCAGAACTTTTCAACTACTTACTTACTTTACTGAATAGCAAATGTCATTGGATATTGGACCTGATAGACATCTATTGGAAGAGGTTTGATATCGTTGTCGAGATGATTTTCATTGAAAGTTAGGTCGATACTTACGATACCACTAAAAACGCGGAACCTACCTAACCTCATAATTATACTATGATGATACCCTACACGGCAATAGTAGTAGCCTCCGCGGCATATAAGTTGGACAATAGACATATTCGTTACCTCTATACCTTATTAATATATCAGAGTTGACATAGCGTCGCTATCCGGCCGCTAAATTGGCCCTATATTGCAATAAAACCAAGTCATTAACATAGACAAAAAATATGACCAACAACAATAGAAGGAGAGACCCTCCTACTTCAATTACCAGCACATACACCAAACCTCGTCAACCACCAGGTAAACGTGGTACACAGGGTACCAATCCAATAACGCCATATTCAAATATAATTGAAGATCATGTTGATAATAATGAGTATTATCATTATCAACAACAAGATAGAAGAGGGCGGATTAATTATGATAGAGAATTTGATAGACATGATAATAAGCAACAGGAGAATCCGATATTTGGTACATCTAGTATAGTTGATGCACATTTGTTACGTACTCGTCATCCGCCCGAGCGCCATCATCAACGCACTAATAACTCACCAAGAGATGATTACGACAATAATACACAGGGTAGTATAAGCACAATTACATATGGTGGAGATGATGACAATGAAAGTGTATCGATATCTGATGTTATATTACACTTCCGTAACTGGATAATCAATTTGATACCGCCCAAATACTCTTCATCTTGTCTTAATAAGAAGAGTAGTAGCAAAAGTATTACCAAAATTACACACAACAATATAATCAACAGAAGTATACAGCATGAGAAGCAATCGTCATCAATAATACTATTATCAAAAGTTATAATAAGGATACTACTTCTTACAGTAATATCAACTTATATTTTCAAAGCTATATATACAAATAAAGTTTCTTCCTTTATATCACGGATACTCATTTCCACTAAGGACTCTTCTGAAGAGGGCCCGTCAACCGATAGACCATCATTTGTATATAATCATCCATACGTAACATCTTCCTACTACATATCTACATCCAACACGAAGGTATTAGAGGACATGTATAACCTACAGGTATTACCAAAGGTAAATCGAAAGTCCGATAAAGAACGAGGCATCGTATCAAGATTGGCAATATTACGTCCATTCTGTGAGTTTGATGCAGACGCATTACCTACCACATTTGCATGTTGGAATTCATTAGTACCTTGCCGTGCGGCAGAAATGGACTTAGGACAGGAAAGTGAGGAAGTTGACGAATGGGTATTATTTGATATGAGTACCAATGGTACTGGCGGACGTCGATTGGAAGATGAGAATGAACAAGATTGGGAATGTGAGACTGATGATGTAGAAGATTTAGATAATGGTCGTGCACCAACTTCTTCACCAACGACATCATCCACATGGTCATTTAGAGGTATTGCAAATAGTCTCTTCAAACGATGTAAACGAAAGAAGGTCAAAAACAAAGAATACTTTGATGATGTCCCAGCTGACGGTTTGAGAACAACATCGGCTGACTTATTTCTCTTCTATTCACAAACCTTTAGTGAAAATGAAGTAGCCATGCATGCCGTGGATGAAATCATGACAGAGTTTTATAGTGTCGGTGGATGGAGTCGATGTTTTGATAATATATATGCAGTGGAGGCGAATATACCCAAAGAGTTGGATTTGTATATCCCTGCAGCTCAAGAGGAGTTGTATTCTTGGGTGAATGGTCCTAATCGACAGTATGAGGCTGGATTCAGAATAATACAGAGTGGAGAATGGGGTGATTATGATGGATTCTACTTGATGGAGGGTGATTCTGTACCGGTGAAGAATTACTGGTTAGATGTGATACTTGGAGAGATCAATGCCTATCGACCTTTTGCAGTACTGGGTGCACAGTATGACGGTGACAAGTGGGATGCTTTTTATGAGGATATTCCAATCTCTCTGTTACATCATACAAATGGTAATGGGATTTACAATACATCACATCCACTACTTGAACGATTAACTGGACAGCTCGAAGTTGAGGCTCCTTGTCCATACAATTCCATCCCATATGATTATCGAATGAGTCAAATGTGGGTAGAAGGTACCCTCGGGATAGTCCCCGAACTTGCACCCAAGATTATGCTAAACAAGGAAGGAGAGAACATTACACTCAGTGATAACTTGGCAATGTTTAGTAAATGGGCTAATGAATGGAAGCACGAGGAGCCGTATCGGTTCACTAAAGCGATACACAATTATGCCGCCACCAACTTGATACCGAGACATCTCGGACCCGAGTATGTCATCCACGGAGCCAAGCTCTACTCTCCCTGGGATCCTGTCCGCACTGAGATTACACTTGTGATAAGTGAGTGGTTCTTTGACCGCTCACTCAATCTCATAAAGAATTTAGATCAGAAGGATCATCCATTCTCCAAGGTAATCATCATGATCCCTCCAAGTATTGAGAATACACATGACTATACCAAATATACTTCTGTTCCAGTTCAGCTTCAATTCCGAGATGTGCCTGACTTTATGGACCTATGTTCGGCTGAAGTTAAGACTGATTGGTTTATGATTACCAACTCATACCATCAAGTGGCAAAACATGTTGACCTCATGTTCACTCCTGGCAAGTTTAATCCTGTCATTCCATTCACTCCTGCGACATTTCCATTCTGTCTAAAGTATCCATACTGCAAAGAGATTATCATGCTGGAAAGTCCGCGTTAGTATTGTTTTATCTTATGAATTCGTGTGTTCATTATGCAGTATTTGAGTTCGGAGTGCTTCATTTGGCCTTTATGTATCTTCATTTGATTGTCTTTGCAAGACGTATGCACTAACTTGAGTTACTATCGTCTCTATTCACCTTCATAAACCGCTAAACGCGCATCTTCCAGAGTCAACGATGGAACATCAAGCACAAACAAGTGGTACTTGATATGGATATGCTATACAACACCAAGGAAAGGAATGCCTTCTGTTCTGAATGGCATGAAAGAAATGGTTTGCACGGTGAGGATTTATATGCCAAACACCAACCACTGCGGTGGAAGCTACGACAAGAAACTGGTATTATCGGCCCGAAAGGCCCCACAGGAACAGACTACCTTGCCTATCTAGCAAGAGAAAAGAAGGATGGCATGTACAAGATGACAGGAAAGTCCGCGAAGCACTTATTCATCATGTGAATTGTGTTTTTATGTGACTTGTCAGTGATCTGGCTACTTTGTTCGGCCTTCATTTTTCCTTATTTGACTGACTTAGTAAGCCACATGTACTAACATATGTTACATTCGCATCTCTCTCGTCTTCATAAACCGCGAAACGCGCATCTTCCAGATCGTTCATTGTACGGAGCTAGAGCACCATTTGTCAAGGTATACAGTAAAGAGGAGAAACTCGATGGCATGTCAGAAGATGAGCTTGCTCGACGTCTAGGCATGACTCTTCTTAGCAATGTTACAGAATGCAGTTGTGATGTATACGAGACAGAAGAGGAATGCATAGGTAGTGGTCTAGGATGTCAATGGCGACCACTCTTTGAGTCATGTCATCCTCCCGAGATGATTGATGACGGTGTGCCTATTTGCGAAACGACAGAGTCACCTACTCTGAGTCCGACTGTATCTATTGAGAGATTGTTGCAGGAGACTGACGCGCCTACTAACGAGGGAGGCGAAGAAGTACCATTTGACGGAGGTGATGGAAGTGATACGAAAGAGGGCGGAACACAATGGCTCACCAACCTGTTCAAGACTCGTGAGCATGAGGTTGATAGTAGTGGAGAAGAAGAAGTCAACGACTTGGATGGACGAAGGAATTTACTTGTTGCAGAGTCATATGACAAAGAAGATTCTGACGCGTTATTGAAGACGTTTGATCCAATAAGCGTGACGGATAATATGAGCCCCGGAGCTGAACTGATAGAGTCACTTTCTCGTGGCGAAGTCGAGAGTGTGGTGGCTACTGACTCAATAAGTGTCCCTACAGAGACATTATGCCCAACGTGGGGACCCAGTAATGTTCCTAGAAGAATAGGCTTGCTGAAAGATGACCTTATTGATGAAAGGACCGAGCGAGTACTTACACCATTGAATGACACAAGAATATCTACAAGTCACACATCTCCAGGTAAAGCCCGTCATAGTCAACTACAACTCGTAGAGCTCGATCCTTCGACGAGTCTTGACACTAGTTCAATCATCGTGCCGTCACCAGATGAGGCCAAGAAGATAAGACAATTAGTCAGCTATGGCGAACAATTGACAGATCTTCGAATAGTCTTTGATACAACGGCATTAACAGCACATCTCAAGTCACTATCACAAAACTTTGCTATGAGTGGCCAATATAATCCGACAAAGGCACGTGTCACTGCCTTGACTGATAAGATTTTCCCATCCATTGTGGATACATGGAGTAGAGTACTCAGGGTATATGCAACAACACAAAATATATATCCTCCCTCTGCATGTGGAAATATCGAGATACCCAAACACCACAACGAAATGGGTTTTGATGCCGATGTGGTACTCTATGTTCAATCAAGGGATGAATCATCTTGCTCCGACGATCCAAGACCTCAAATAAGTATATGTCAGTTTGATCAACAAATGAGGCCTTTAATTGGATCGCTATCGATTTGTCTAAATGATATGGATGTTCAGAACAACAGTGTCTACGACAAAGAAGTATTGCACTACACCGCGTTGCTCTCACAGCTCGTGGGTAGATTCCTTGGACTAAGCCCAAGTTTATTTAAGTACTTTAGAGATCCTGAAACTGGTCAACTCTGGGGTGAAAGTCCCATGGCTATAGAATGTGGTGATGATGAACAAATAGTGACTCATGAGACTATGCTTCCCAATGTCATTCAACAAGTCAATGTAAGAGACGGAGTGCCCTTTTATGAGATTGCAACTCCTACTGTAAAACAGGTAGTAAGGAATGCATTTGATTGTCAAACCATGTCAGGAGCAAGACTTGAAAATCCACTACCCGATGATAATGGTGGCTGTGCTTTCTTCAACCTCGATTTGCGGTATCATTTTGATGAAGACATGACATCTATATCCCAAAATGAAGATGGTGCATTTGGTGTGTCGCCATTATCCCTAGCCTTGTTGGAAGATAGCTCGTGGTACAAGGCCAACTTTGCTGCGGCAACAACACCAACATTCGGACGCGGCGCAGGCTGTGGTTTTGTAGAGAGTAGTTGTATTACAGGAGGCAAGATACCCGACTACTCGAAAGGATTCTTCTGTGCCAATGTTGAGCGTCAGGGCGTTCGTTCTGGATGCGATTATAACCATCATAATAAGGCTGGATGTGACGTCGAAACTGATATTAGCCCTCCTGAGGATTATCAATACTTCTTGCCTGATCATCCCGATTATGGATCGCCATTTGAGATCATGCATCACTGTCCGATGCAGACGAAACATCTCGTCTCTTGTTCATCAAAGGGACATGTCATGCCACTCAATGGAGAAAGTTATGATGAAAGTAGTAGATGCTTCGAGACTGATGCAAACACGCCAGTCTGCTTGGAAACAATATGCAATCCACGAGACAAGACATTGAGCGTTGTTGTGAATGGCAAAACTTTCTATTGTTCATATCATGGAGAAGTAATCAATGTCGATGTGGGTTATTCCATCGTTTGTCCAAGATTAGCTGCGGTGTGTCCTGATGTAGTATGTCCGTCGAACTGTTCAGGCAAGGGTGTATGTGATTGGTGCCAAGAAGTGCCGCAGTGTGTATGTGATGATCCGTTAGACGTTAGTGGTGGTTGCTGGAATAGTTAGTCAATTAGTTTGAATAATAATATTAACATTAGTTTAGGATAGGAAAGCTCGTTTTCTCTATTCTTCCTTTCTAATGATGATAGTTGTTGCTTGTTGTTAATCGTGTCTTCAACTCAACCATTCTAGCCCATTAAACTTATTGACTCATTTCCACAGGAGGTAAAGCATCCAAAGGTATCAAATCTCTACTACCAAGCATTAAAGGTACCAAAAACAACTATAAAGAGTAATAAAGAGTGATCAAACAAGTATTGCAATCATATTGCATGAGATAAACAATATTATACAAAATTGATATATACATATACCAAACATAAACTTACAATAGGAACCAATGTTAATATAATATAGAATATAACTCTTGATTGTTTGGCATCATTAAAATCAGGATTTAGTAGATTTGGATCATCACTCAATTCACCTTGTGATAGGAATGGTGCTGCTGGAGATTGCTGTTGTGGTGTAGATACTGCTACTGCTTCATCCTCATCTTCATCTGTTAAATCTATTACACCCAAGTTATCATTATCTCCTGCTGCACGTAGTTGTGTTGACATCTTGCTGTTGTGTTGTTGTGTTTTTGACTGTCTAATTACATTGCACCTCGTTGGGGCAAAGGCTGAGACATTGGTAATTTGGATAATACATATCACAAGTGATAAGTAGAAGAGATTCATCATGATTGCAACTATGGTAGTGATACTAATAGTGGCTATTCACTATTGCTGCTGTGATTATCGCGTCAGTGTACGAGTAAAGAATGTCTCTCGATATTTGTAGAGTATTTCAGAATATATCAAAGGATACCACATAGCTTTATCAGAGTATCCTTATTTTGAGTAGCAATTGTCGATTTTATATCACCTATCAATCATTACATACACTCAACTTCCTCAATCAAACATGGCGTTATCACTTCATTTGCAACTATCTCTCTATTTACTACTATTTATCATTCATCAAAGTATATCATTCTCTGTGTTATCTCCCCCGCCGTTAGTTATTACACAAGATGTGGGTTTTGTTGGCAATGACATAGGCACCTTCCTCAGAGATGAGCAACATGATATATCATACTTTACCATTCAAGATGAAGAACATGACGGTATACTAGCATCATTATTTGGATCAACAAACACAAGAGATGAGTTCTTCAAACATACCTTTGGGCATCGAGTTGTTTACTTTCCTCGAACACAAAATAATGATACAACTTGCAATGAACCACCAATAAAAGATATTGATTTGCAAAGTTTATACCAAACAAATGAATGGACATCACTTCGTAAACGAGGTAGTCAAGATATGTTAGATAAAACAAAGATGAGCTATAATGAGTTATCAGAATACATATCCGATGGAGGTTCAATTGTTATACCAATTACTCCCGATGACTACCTCTTCCAAACAAAGTTGCAAATTGAAAGAGCATTGGGTATGAAGGATGAGATATCATCAATGAATATATATCATTCAGGACCATCAGCTGTTGCACTCAACATACATTATGATTCGTACGCGGTGTTGGTATTGCAAGTTACAGGAAAGAAAATGTGGATGATACAAAATGGTGACTTTTCGAAGGATGATTATAAAACAAATGTATCTCCAGAAAGCTGGAAGAATATAACAATGACAGAAGGGGACTTGCTGTACATTCCGAAAGGTGTATTGCATGCTGCCACTACTTCTGAGGGATGTGATGTATCTACTCATGTTACAATAGGACTGGTATGACTAGAAGATATCTCTGGTACGCTATACCTGCTAATAAGCTTCCAAAAGTATGATATTGCATAGTAAACACAGAAAACAAGCAATACATACTGTCCTGTCACTTGACCTATGTAATCTTACTTTATCATGCCATGCGGTTTGAATTATATTGTAATTTGTAATTGAAGATTAGTACCATAAGGTATCCTAGCTACCCGAGAAAATGAGAAAAGATTCTCAACTCAAACCTCGTCATTCATCGATATTATCAGCAAGATGGCGTTATGCTTGTGCACGATGGTCACAATTATAAGTAGTTTATCTGGTATACTCCAAAGAAACTGATATTAAAGCTGCTACAGAGATAGTTGACCATATTTTATTCATTGCAACACATACACCGTAGATTTTTTTAAAGAACAACGCTTATGTCGAAAGAGTTCTGATAATTGATACCTGTGCTTTTTGTTCGGATATAGATAATGACGTCTATTGCAACCAATTCTACCTCGCCACCATCGTCACCGCTCGGCGTCAATGATGACGATGATTCTCTACCTAGTTTTTCTTCATCACCGATATCGTTCAACTCTGCAAAGAAGATAGCTCGAAGAATGCGGAATGATTTACAACCACACACTAGAGATCGTATGTGGCGCTTTAAGAAGTATCCAAACTGTTTCAAAGCTACACATGCAATATCATGGGCACATAACAACATAAGTAGTGATGAATTAGTTGCAATTAGAGTACTTAATCAATTGGCAGAATATGGCTTACTGACACATGTTGTTGATCCACAAAAGAGATTCTGTATGGGAGAGAATAGAGTCCTATATTTCAGAATTGCAACAGATGATATGATAGAGAAAAGATTTTCAGTATTTGGTAGAGGAGGAGCTCATATAATGACTGGTAGTTATGGTAGTATCGTCGGAGTTACTGACGATATGAGAGATATAGATATACATAAGAAGATACACAACCTTGATCATATCTTACAACAAACTGTAAAGGAGTTAAATGAAACACATGGAAGATTGGAGCTTATGCGTCAGGAAGTAAGAGGACTTGTATCGCAACAAATTTCAACATGTGTTATGATATCTCTATTATATATGCTTACATTATTCCTGGTAGTATCAACTTCGAGTTTGAACTGTATCGCAATCGGGGGGATAACAATCGTCATGATTATATCTATTAGATGCGGTTTGAGAAATGTATCGTTATGGAGTGATATAGATAGTAGAACAGATATGCCGATGAGTATAGATATGGATATTATGAATGAAGACAACAGTTCTAAAGAAGATAGTACAGTCATCAGAACTGCCAAGTCATATGAACAAACACCCATCACAACTTCCATCACTTCTGCAATATCCAAGTCAATAAGATCAATATCAGGACGAGATAAAAAGGAATTAAGACGATTACAAAGTATAGAAGAAAGACCCAGAACAATAATGAGAGAAGCGTACACACTACCAGATGTTGAGAAATGGCAACACAAACCTCTCTTTATATGTGCAAACTCGGTTATTCCGAATCAGGTTCCAGACTATGGTGTTGGAGATTTACCTCTCGGCGTACCGTTCAAGTTCTCATCAGACTTGTTTGAAGGTACTTGCTTATTCCGTATCAAGGGATGCAAAAGTAACAATCCAGAAGGAGACAGTGCATATTTTGATGGACGGAAGCGCATATATCAGAGCGTGGTACAAGGCAGATTTAAGGAAGAGATATCGGTAGCAGATGTGTGTACTGGGCATGAATTTGCCAGACCTCTCAAGAATCTTCCGCATCCGTTCATCATTAAAACCGCAACAAGCTTCATTTCAAAGATTGCTTTGGGGTGTAACATTGAAATACACACTTCGCAACCCTTTATGGAAGCTACTCTGCTGGGTACTTCTCAAATTGTTAGAGGCGACGAACCAGGAAATGAACCTAATATAACATGCAAGGATATAGAGGAAGACTGTTCAATCTTTGGTGGAGCTTTCAGAAATGGAAATGTGTCTTCATCTCGAAGAAAGCGCATCTTTTCGAATCCTGCTAAATGCAAACAATATACATTTGATACGGATACAGTCTATACTTTTGAATTTTACCAGAACCTATTTGATGTGCAATCATACTCGCTTGATCTCGGATTTATTAAGCTGGGTGCAATCAATGTCTTGAATGGTCAACCAATACAATGGCTTGGAAAGACGAGAGATGGTAGATATCTTTGGTCTTTTCAACTGTGGCATTTAAAGTTACTTAAAGAAACGAAATAGTTGGCATAGAATTGTACATAGAAATATAGATTCGATAATATAGGTAAAGAAGAATGAGCTTATCAGCTATCCGCTAAGTGTCCTTCGATAGTTTCTCCCCATAATTCGAAGCAATGCCTACTAATCCTTTGACTGCTGCCTTTACTTCGGTCTCGCCGACATTAGCTTCTAGTCCTCTATATTCTCGTTGCTTTAAGAACTCAGCAGCTTCACTTTTGTACTCGATAAGTTTGCCTTGGCCTGGTAAAGACTCTAAATCATTCTTCTGTTTGGCCGACGATCGTGATTGTTCATACTTTCCTGATATCATTGAGAAGAATGGTTCATCATCACAATCACTGTCACTAACAGTATTGTCGAGGTCTTTATGATGATCAATCTTGTCAAGTTGCTGAACACCATCTTGCAAAAGAGACTCATCTACAATCCCATCCTCTTCATCCCAGCGTATTAAATCGCCAAAGTCGCAAGAGTATCGTCCATCCCATTCTCTATATCCCAAGGCAACATCCAATTCTAACGGTGTTAATACTGGTACTAACATCTCTTCTCGTTCCATTTGCCAAAAGCTTGCTATTGACTCGCCACATGCTATAAGGACAAAGGCATCAATCTCTGCAAAATTGGCTAGCTTGTTTGGTGCAGTTGATAGTTTACCAACTGCAAATGTATATGCCGTTCGGCCACTTGATTGGATACGATGTCTTGTTCGGGCTAATAGCCGACGAAATGAGTATGAGTTGGATGTAGTACCAATAAGTATGGCTATGGTATTGGCAAGCTTGGTCTTGTTCAATAGAAAGTATCGTCGGCGCAATGTTCTTGATATGATTGTGGAGAGTGAGGTGTCGTTTGTTGGTGACACAGGCGAGTTGAGAACATCAGTGTTCAGCTGACGATGAATAGGTGAGTATGACCATATTGCTTGCGGTCCATCAGGTGCACTGCATCTTAACAATATGTGCAAAAGACGTGTATGTACATTCTTCTCCGATGAATCAATGTTTAAATCATCACCAATATAAAGGAGAGTAAATTCGGTAAGATCTAAATCATTTGGTATCTCAAGTCCTCCAATTGTTCGTGGAATATACTGCTGCTGTTCTACAATTGTTGTATTCTTTGGCTCAATCTCAGCAGCTTGTTTGGTATCATTATCTTGATCAGCTTGATTACAGCAAGGAGTATCCTTTGTATCGCAGCATGAAGTAGTAGGTTGTACAGAAGCTTCGTTGGCACGTTCTACTGTCGGAGAATTGCAGCATGCAGCATTTTGATCAGTAGAGTTGCAGCATCCATTATCATTCGCTTTTTCCTCTCCGCCACAACATCCTCCTCCCATTTTCTTGATAGCATCAAGCTGTCTACTACTTTCACTATTTAGCTGCTGTTTGGGTATCTTACCCAGTATAATCTCTTGGAACTTTTGATTGTTACTGCTAATCTTCTCATCAAATTGCAACTTTAGTTCATTGATTGCATGGTGGTACTTCACTTCATACAATATCAATAGCTTCCTTTTCTTATCATCCTGAGTTTCGTCATTTGCTTCATTAGTTGCTGATAATACCATTTGGACACACTCCTTCCAAACTTTATTCTCCCCTCCATCATTACTATCACCAATATTACAAACACCAAAGGCATAAACAACAGGTAATACCTCGGTCGGACTTAAACAACCATATCCATAATGCACAATAACATTTGCATTTAAATGATTAGCCGAGATTTCATCTGGACAGCATGATCCGTAGGTTGTATCTCCTAGTATGAATAGAAGTGGTGGTTGCTGTAGATGTTTGTTTATGAGTTCTTGCTGTTGTGATGACGATTGATGTTGTGCTAGCGAGTCACCTTCAATTTCTTGAGATATGTTTGTGTTTTGCAATATAGATTGACTTTGTAATAGTAGCAATTTATCACGATAGGCGTTGCTAATTGCATCCTCCATTAACCATGATACATCTGGTGCATCTGCCAGTAATTCATCTGGAAATTGCAATGCTATTCTACATAGAAACCCATCATCTTCTATATTGCTGCTGCTTTTATTATTGATCGTTGTTTTTGATGTGTCGGTATCCTCACCATTGCTTTTATGTTGTTGCATCAATTGACCTCTAACAGTATTCTCTGACCAATCTAACTTCTCTACAACTTCTTTAGCTACCCGATCAACCTCGTAATATACTTCTAATGAAACATTGCCTCTTGATGATTGTATTGATGATGGAGGAGATTTTTCTGTAGATGATGGGGATGTTGTAGTTATTATACGACTACCGTCATCAAACATAATCCGAGGCGTATTCATGTTCATATAGAGTAATGTTTGCTGTTTATGTGGTGTTATATTATGTATTTGGTCAGCACATTGGCATTTCTATATCATCCTCCTCAATGAATGGTGATATCGATGAAAGTACCAAAAAAGAAGGATACCTACCTGCAACTAACTAAAGTTAAGTGAAGTGTTCCATGAGTAAGATCTTATATCAATCTTCTTTAACTTAGTTGAACAGTTCAGGCGGTCCTGCGCCATACGATGCAGTAGAAGCTGAATCCTCCTCTGATGTGATATCACATTGTATATTGAAATGTTTCTCCAATACTTGTCGACACAAGTCCTTTCCTCTTATGATATCACCATGAGCAGGAATTATCGTCTCAATCTCCCAACCACTACATGTAATGTATCTTGCAATCTTTTCAAACTCTTCTCTTTTATCCTTCTTAACCATTAGATTCATATAGAAGGGATAAAATAACTTATCCATTCCAACCTTTCCCCAGAGTTTACTTCCAAGCGGTATCTCTCCCACCTCTGGTGCAAGCTCCCAACTTGATGAATCATTATCATTCGGTATATTAATCCCCTTTGCTCGTAGTTCATCTACAAGTTGACCATTTGTAACTCCATCTCCCCTCGGATAGTTCCAGTATAGATCTGTAGTTAATAAGGTCTTCGACGGTGTATGATAATAGACCACTTCGTTGAAGAAGGCGTTTCCAGTGAAGGGATTTGATTCTATATCAATGTGGATGGGTTGTACTTCTTCCCAATCCCACATTTCATTGTTATGTTGTGTTTCATCTTGTCCATTGTAACCTTTTGGTCGAGCTCCATATGGTACCTCTCCTGTCCATTTAACTTCTGGTTCTTTTTCAGACAGACCGGGACATCCCCATATCTTAGCATTTTGATATTGATTTGCCCATTGATAGGCATACTTTACATGTTCATAATTCGGACTAATGACGTGAGCAACTGTACCCAATTTGGTTAGTGCATCAATTAATGGTGGATCTAATCCAACAGGAGAATGTATCAACAATTCTTTACTACCATCATTTGTTTCAGAAGAAAGTTGTATAATAGTACACCGGCAACCAACATCTATTTTGTTCCAGTAAAATGGTCTATCAACTGTATAAACTCCCGGAATAGCTGCTGGAGTTATCACACTACCAAGCCGATTACTCCAACCAATTGAAGAGTATGAACCTTTGAAAATACCTATTTTTTTAGTTTCATCGATTAACATTAACTTTTTTCGTGATAGGGGATATACTTCTGGTACATCATTGTTCTTATCGTCTTTACTTGAAGCAAGTATGATATTGCTTGAATGTGTTGTTTGTTGCAAATGAAATGCATCAATACATGATGATGTAAGTATTAAAGTGATTGCAATTATTATTATCGCCGACTTCATCATAGGGTGTTGTAATATCAAAGATATTTGAAGTACATTCAACTAATCATCTATCAAAGACACTAAAGGTAGACAAAGAATAGAGTGTATAGTACATCAAACTCTACAAGATAAAATAATTGGGAGCATTTATTTGGCGATCAAACGATCACCAGATAAAGACTACTAGGAAGTAAGTACGATCGCGGCGGGGTATAATAATTATCGTGTGTAAGTTCCTATACTATTATGGCATCTAAGATCATGTTGGATGAAGAATGGTTAGATCACTTAATCATAATCGGTGCAACTATATTGGCGTATATCTTACTCAATCATCTCCGAAACATAAAAAGAAGGAACAAACTACTTGCTTCATATGGACCAAACATTTGTATACCTCGACACTTGACTAGTTATGTACCATTCCTCGGCTCTGCAATTGAAATGGGTAAGGGAATAAGAAGGTTCATTGATAAATATAGTACCAAGTTTGGAGAACCATTATTTACTGCAACTATTGCAGGGAAGCACTCTCTATTTATTGGAGATTCAGACCACCTTACTATGATCTATACTCATTCAAGAACAGTAGATGGATTCGCGTTGCAGAAACAGTTTACAAGAAATGTATTAGGGATTACAAGTTCCAGTGACGAAGAGGCCATGTTTGGTTCAGATTCAAAAGCGGCTATTAGACAATACCACAAGTATTTGTTCACTGACGACGAATTAAACAAGACCGTGAAGACTGCTCAAGATATATTCAATACACTATTACCACAATTGACAAACAGCAAAGGTACGGATGGATGGTATAGACATGATTTATATACATTAGTTAGAACTTGCATCTTTGAAGCAAGTGTGGAGCCATTCTTGAGTAAATATATTGCTACTCAGGAAAACAGCGAGCTCTTCTCGTCATTTGATGCCGGAGTGCCCTTGATGTTTGGGAATGCACCATCTTTCCTTACTAAAGGTGCTACCTCAGCTAGAAATACACTCCTCAAGAGAATATCTGACAGCAAGTTCATCGAACAAGCTTCTGATTTATTCAAAGACCGTCAAAATTTAAACTTGCCTGACAATGTGTATCGGCGGACAGCTCTCGGTTTATTATTTGCCTCTGTGGGAAACTCAATACCATCTGTCTTTTGGTGCCTATATCACATTCTATCCGACCCAGTTGCTTATGATGCTATCCAAGCTGAAGTAGATGGGATTATTGAAAAGAAGAAACAAACAGGAGAAGGGGATATGTTGGTATTATCACTTGAAGAGTTACAAGGCATGAAACTCCTGAGCTCTGCATTTTCTGAAAGTCTACGCTTTTATCACGGTGCTTTCACAGTCAGAGAAGCTACAGATAACTTCGTATATGACACCAAGAAGAAGGGACAGCACAAATACTTGATTGAAAAGGGTACCAGAATCATGGCTTTTCAATCGACTCTACATCACAACAGTGAGTTATTTGACGAGCCAGAGACTTTCCAATACGATCGATTCGTACACAAGAACACAGATAAAGATATACGCCCATTTGGTGGCGGATCAAGACTGTGTCCTGGTAGAAAGTTCATTAGATTTGAGGTCCAAGCTTTCATCTCAATGTTAATGGTCAATTTTGATATGAGAATTGTGGAAGGCGAGTCCAAACCTGACATAAATTATGCAATGCAAGGCGTGGGTGTTTCGCAGCCTGATAGGAAAGTAATGATTGAGATACGCCCGAAACCGTAGAAAAGATAATGTATGTATAGTTGTTGTTTTGAAGTACTAAGAGATGCAGACTACGGTATCCTCCTATGCAAGTATTACTTTAACCATCATTTAATCAGGGATTGGGAGTTATTATCTCCTTAAACCTCTCATACCGAGACTTTAGTTTCCGTGTTGATCTAGATGCCTTTTGAGATACCATCTTCCTCATGTGTAAACGGGGTTCTGTTGTCTTTTTACTTGAGTTGTCTAGATCAGATTTAGCAGTATCACTTGGTACTTCCAGCTTCTTTGCTGCATATGAACGGCTCATTTCCTTTTCAATTGAATTACGACGACTTAACCCAGATTTCTCTAATGCTTCTTTGGATGGTACATCACCATCAGATGAACGACGTCTTTCTTTATATCCTGCTCGAGTCTTTGTTGCCTTGGATGATGATGCGGGAGAAGGTCTACACAATCCAGCATTCTTTAATGCCTCTCTAGATGGCACATCGCCTTCAGAAGAACGACGTCTTGCCTTGTATACCGTTTTACTCTTCTTTGACTTGGCGTCGGAGAGGGCTTTATTTGGCTTGCCGGATCGGTTGCTACTTCTTCTTGGTACCTTGTTCTTCTTCTTTGGTGTATCCTCAGGGAATACTTTCTTGAATAATGTAGGATCGGACAACTGTGATTCATCATCACAGTCTTCGAATATGATAAGCTCCGAATTCATGAATGGCAGATTGTCAACAATGGGCAGTTGTTGACAAGTGGCATTGTGCGACGAGCTAGTCAAGTGAGAATACTCAGTTGACAAACAAGAGCTCATACAAGTTTCTGCCGTGCTATATGAACTCTTGTTCTTCTTCAGCGAATCGGTAAGTCCGGCAGGCACCTTGGCTATTGGGGATGCATCCTTGAGGGGCACTGTATACTCTTGGAGTATATCATAGTTGGCACTTGCTCTTGGATCGAAGTTAATATGATCTTTCACTCGTCTTTGCATCCTTGATAAAGACTTGTGGTATTCTTCCTTCTCCATCTCATTATGTGATCTTGATGAGGCTCTTCTCGGTCGACTTGGGGGTTTATGTTCTTTATCTTCATTCATGACTGGATCACTCACAACAAAGTCTGGACTGTTATGATTCTTTGCATGACGTCTTGTTGGACTTGAAAGAGATCTTGAGCGTGGCGGTGGACGGCTGATATCCCATCCTGGTGGATCATCAGAACTCAGTGACTTCGTTGTCATCCTGCCACGCTGACCTGGTTCATCGAGATGATTTATTAGAAAGCTTACCGATCGTTGGACACTTGATGACTTGCTGCTGCTACCGCTTGCTTGACTGTTGTTGCCATCTTGTTTAGAGTCTCCCGAGACACTCACTGACTTGATGCTGTCACTTAGATCACTAACATCAAGAGCACTAGTCTCTATATCAAGTGGATGTGTCGGTTTGCTATCACAGGGTTGATAGCTACTATTACTTAGTAGTGACGATCCATGATCTTGACCAGACTCTTGCTGTTGTTGATCCATCATGAACCTAACTCTTCTCATTGACGAGCTTTCACTCCGATCACTCGTCGCTGAGTTGTTATCAATAACAACACTGTCCCCCTTATATTGTAGAACTTGATCACATATATTGAGTGCCTCGGCGGTAACACTTTCTAACTGGATCATGATTTCCTCTGCCTTGCTAATACTAGCAGAAGTTATGGATGATGATGTGCTATTTCTACTAGTCATACTTCCCAACTTGGTATATGTACCTGGTAACTTTGTTAAATCATTGAGTGTTCCCGTTCGACGTGTTGAGGGCTTCTTGGATGGTTCGGTACTTGAAGATGCTTGAGAAGATACAACCTTTTGCTGTGCATTATCCTTGGCTCTAGTCTTATCAATATAGTTCGAGAGATGAGATGTATCCCTTGTTGTGGGAAGAGATGAACTGCTTTTGTTGTTATCGGAAGGCTCGTCAACTGAGGAGAACATAATGTTGTTCTGTTCATCAGCCTCGACTATAAACTTTCCCATACTCATATTGATACACTGTTTACGGACATTATTAATCATGTCATCCGATGATACTGGCAGTGATCCGTTATCACTGAATTCAAATATCTGACGTACTTCATTATTCATACCAATTTCAACTATGAACTTTCTTTTATCTGTTGATGAGGTAGTACTAGTATCTAATTGTTGTTGCTTCTGTTGTTGTGTCCTCTTTGGTGGGAGTGATGTAGACCGGCCATTGCTGCTTCTACTACCAGGGGCAGTACTAATATCATTACGCCGAGATGCTAATAGTTCTTGTTTGAATGAACATCTAACTCCATTACTATCCACGGATGATCTTAAATCTTGTCGTCTAGAAGGCGCACGGCGGTGTCCATTAATCATGGGATGGATAGTTTTATCCATTTCATTCTCATCATCGTCGTTATCGATGGATAATCTACTTTGATTCTGTGACATTCTCCTCAGCGTAACCGATACCGATCTACTCCTACTGCTACTCGAGTAACTACCAATCGAACTTTGAGAACGGCCACGCAAGTTGTATGACCTATCCTGTGGTGGTGGAGGGGGTGGCGGTGGAGGAGCTCCTGGTGCTCGAACTGGCCTATTACTCATACTATTATCTCGTCGTCGGTCATTATCATCAATAGATCGTCCATCGTGACACTTTGTAAGCACCTCGTGCACTACTAGAACATCGTCAGTTCTATTGCCTACTTCAGCTTCCGGCATAGTTGATACAACTATACAATATTAATTTGTTTCTGATGAATCTCCAATCGTTGCAGTAGAGTGTTTCGTTGACGAGACAAAGATGTGTTTCTATATCAATTAATGCGTGGTCAACCGATCCACATACAAGCAAATCTATTTATCACGCTTCAACCCAAGATAGTGAGGATATAATTACATGGGGCAATACTATTCACTGCCCATAAAATAACAATAGCGTAACTAATTGGGGTGTCTCAACACATCGACAGGCATTTTTAGCTCGAGGGGGGATTAACATGAAATTATCCCCATCATACTTTCATCTTAACCCTAATCCGTGAGCCAGGATGTTGCCTATGCAAATTATTCGTTATTGCATTGCTGCATAGGCTGATAGTATAGAGGAAGGAGACAGATACATTCTGAGCTAGAGTAGAGAAGTAAATTGTGGCGGGTTCAGTGCAATAAGATGGTTTTATCGCCAAACAACATTGACAGATACCGGTCATTCTTTCGCGAGTTGAGTTAAGGCAGCCCCGGGCTTGCAAAATTGGAGCCGCCACAAAGGCTCACCAAAAATAAGTTCGACACGATTACTATCCTCAATTGCAATAGAGCAGTTGAGAATTGATGTGCATCAAATGGTTCACGAGCATCACTTTCGTCTATATTGATAGTTTTATAGTACTAAGTATACCTCTATCTCTTTCTGTGCATATGATATGCACAAAAACCTAATGTATAAAGATGACGAACATTATAACAAAAGAGCAGTTGATTGAACAACATCATGAACAGCATAAACAACGTCAACAACAGCCACAGCAGCAATCACTACTAAGTAGACAACCACCATCACCACATCGATTACAACAAAAGTCAGCACATGAGGCCCTCTTACTATCACAACTCCAGAGTTTACGAAATGGTATAACAAATGAACAGTATGTTAATAATAGTAAAGATGGCATGATATCGAATTGCCATCAATGGCCACGAGAACGAGTGAATGATAATGGATATCCTGTTACTACAAACAATAGTATACACACTACTACCACTGGCAGTAGTGGTAATATTAGTAACAAGTATGGGGTTGAACAAGCATCAACGAAGCAAAAGAAACGTCAACGGAGGGGAAGAAAGCCTCGGGCAAACTCTCACCACAACGATGAAGAACAGTGTTGCAATAGCGGAGAGAGTAGTGCTGAAAACAATAATAAAGTAGCAACCTCACAGTTAGATAGTTACTTACGCTATCGAGCCATTAGTACTGGTGATCGACCAGCTGGTACTGATTCGGTCTCACGAGAGTTATCAAATGATGGCAGTTCAGTATATAGAGATCAGCAAAGCTTTATATTACAACGACAGAGGTTGCATCAGAGGAGAGCTCATGATACTGCTACTCGAAATGGTGCAAATAGAACTGACGATGTTCTAGTAGTGCACGAGGTGCT
>Ga0214478_100225_pt1 | contig 33061 bp, 16 predicted proteins | sample M1_20Mar14CPVII9_2_FD_178001 | JGI IMG/M metagenome (GOLD analysis project Ga0214478, IMG submission 178001) | Marine eukaryotic communities from Monterey Bay, California, United States - M1_20Mar14CPVII9sort6BwellD7 | ecosystem: Environmental > Aquatic > Marine > Unclassified | place: USA... | reverse complement strand
AAAAAACTAAAACCCCCCCCCCCCCCATGTTTCCCTCCTATTATGTATCTAAATCTATTTGCTATCTTGGCCATTGGTAATGGCAGTCTAGCGCTGAATAGTTGCATTTCACATTGCAACAGTAGTCGAAGAAGTCGTATAACTCCGCGGTCATTAGTCGTCTTATCTGTAGGAAGAGAACGACGAGTCACATCACCTTCAAACACATCATCTCAACAGCAACTAATCGACAAGGAAGAAGCAGCTCGAATAAAACGTACAGGACAAGCAAAGCTTCGACTAGAAAAATCTGTTCGAAGAGAGAATAGAATATCAATACTAGAAAGTAGTTTAGATGTATTATCATCATCCGAAAGAGCCGAGCTTGATGGATTATTGATAGCACGTGATAACTTTGAAGAACAATATGATGTATCATCATTTACAAAAGAACATGTTGAGTTCAAACGATTGCATAATGAGGCATTTGTTGCATTAGCTCGATATTGTCATCAAAATAGATATGAGCGTGGTTACATAGACGATGCAACAACCGAAAAGCCAAATGTATTTTATCTAGACGGCCCTGATTGTGGTAGTACTAACATATTAATTGATTCAGCAGGCTTTGATCCATCTCAATGCTATGTTGCTAATAGACACGAATCAACATGCAAGATATTGCAAGAGATACTGCCTCAAGAGAATGTTATATGTGCAACTGCTTCCGAATCATTATCACCATCTCAAGATAATTATCGTTCCTTTTCGGATACAGACTTTTGTGCCTATTACTTTGATGGGTGTGGAGGTTATGTACCTCATATAATTCAAATGATGAGTTCGGCATTGATACGGTTAGATGATGTCAATCAACAACCAAGAAGTACAGCAGTAGGATTTAGTTTAATGGGAGGTAACAAAGACATTGTTGAAAAAGAATTAGATGTATGCCGGGCCTTGTCTGTTATTGCTAGTACACGGGGTATGCGAACAAGACATATATTAGATGATCCCATAAGGTATGGTATACCAAATGAGATTTGCAAAACTGAAGGTGGTACCTTTACAAGTTGGATGTTATTAGAGGCAGAGATTAGATGACTCTTTATTATTTCATGACTTATTATACAACTTCTTCACTTCATACATGAATTCAGCATCTCCATTGTTATCGAGTAACTTTTGCAACTGCTCCACTTCTGTCTTTGTAAATGCTAGTTCTTTATGAAATGTATTGGTTCTTTTCATCTCTATATCTGGCCACGAAGTCATTTCCAGCAGTTCTTTCTTGAACCTGTCGTGTTCACCCACTGACACGACGTCAAAATGATCATGAAGTAACTGAAGAGCTCTTTCGATTTTGATATCCTTGTCAACTCCATTTGGGTTACGATCTATAAAGTTGTATAAAAAGTAATCGAGCTGAGTCGACCATTGCCCCATTTCCGATGTATTTTCTAAGTGCTTTGTCCATACTTCTCTTGAGCTATCATACCTTTTGATATGCTTATGTAAGCTCATAGTATGGGAGAGTGGATCACGAAACATCGTTGCTGCTATAAATGCACACCCTCGGCTCTCTACTGTATCTCTCCACTGTTTAAGATACCTTTCTGTAGTATTCAAATGCATTGATGAATGATGACAATGTGCTATTTTCCACTCATCTTGCTTGATGTTTTGGACAAACCCATTCATACCATCATGATGCTTATTACCATTGATAAATGATGTTTGCATATCTTTGTGTGCTGAACCATCTTTAGCCCTCCCCCAGTGCTCAAACAACTTAGGATTGATATGTATTGCTGATTCTTCAGATTGATCTTGTTGGGTATATTTACTTAACCATTGCTTAATTGTAGCGCCTCCAGTAGAGGGTAAATGATAAAAGAATACCAATCCACACTTATATGGAAGTTTTGATTTATCTATTCGATGCGCCCGTGGTGGTATCATTTGATTATTATTTATTGTGGTTGCAGTCGTCGATTCGATAATGTGTCGACCATATCGCGAGGAAGAAAACTCATCAACGTTAACGACAGTAGTAGACATCATCCCGGCTCGATAGGAATGCCTGCAAAGAATATACATGATGAGTATTTGCAATACCCAGAGGTGATAACGCTTAGATCGTTGCCTCGATACTTGTGCTTGATTCATTTTTTTCTTCTCTATCATAATCGTGGGTATAGGTATCGCCTTTATAATATTATGATCAACTCAAACCTTGTACTGTTCTATGTAGCACTATCAGTGCATTCTATGTCTATGGTACCAACCTTCTGCCATATGATATGGGTTACCAATGCCTCGCTCATGCTACGACGAATTATCAGCATTGCTCATTCAACGGTTGAAAAGTATCTACATCAAAAAAAAAATCAGAAAGCAGATATGCGTTAGATAGAGAGAGAAGAAGAGCGTTAGTAACTTAGTACGATAGATATAGCAATGCTTAGTACTACTACATTATTGATAAGCAGAACATATCTACACGTGATATAATCTATTAACATAGAGGACAGCGATTTATTGCAATAGATATCTACATCAAAAAATATGAGGACAAGATACCCTCATCGTCAAGTATCATCACAGGGCTTTGCTCGAACATGTAGCACAACAACACATAAGAATGGTAGCATCTATCCAACTCATGATATGCTATTGACTAAAGCATTGCAAATTGATACAAACAATCTTAATCGTCGTACGACGGTAGGAGACAGTAATAATCATAATGTCAAGGATACTAGAGATGATATCGAGTTGGGATATGAGCAAACCGAGGATCGTGATAGAGACGAGTCTCCTCTTGAAGAAGATCAACGCATTAAAGCCGACACTAATACGGCACGCAAGGTAGTGGTATCAACGGTAGTAAAAGCACCACCGCCATCGCCAGCGGTAGAGAAGAATAAAGCAAAACAAAATTCATTCAAGATACTTAAGAAATCCATAAAGAAGTCTCTTATGAAAAGAGTAAGTAAGAAGAAGAATAAAGTTGATAGAGTAGTGTCGGTACAACATGATGATACAGAGATCGAGAAGACTATAGCTCCACTTGAAGAGAAGAAAGAATCGGCATTAGTGACAGTAGACGAAGAAGAAGACGACGAGTCAAGTGAAGGAAGTATTACATCAGAAATCAATAGCGGTAACAATGAGAGAATGATGGAAAGAACACCTTCCATTAGTTCTAGACAAAGTAGCCGTAGTGGTCGTAGCACTCCCGTAGCGTTCATCTTGGAATCTTGGGGTGATGAGAGTGTAAACAATTGTCTTGATAACAGGCACTCAGATTCTCCGGTGGTAGTAGATAATGAAACCAAGAATATTGAATCTTTCCCCGCTCAAGTCTTAGGACAAGGATTAGACTTGAAGAGATTCCAAAGTTCTCCACTGGCTGCTCTTGGTAGACAGCGCAGCAACCCAATGAGTACATTCAAATCCATGTCAATGGGAAAACAGGAACGGGAGGAATTGATTAAACTGATTAAATTCAATGCTCAGCTTGAGAAGAAGAAGGCGGAACTTGAGAGGCAAAAGATTGAATTGGATAAAGAAATGTTGGCTAGGTATGCTGGTAGCGATGACAGTACCAAGATGTTGTCCCGAGAAAGCAGTGACTATAGTGCCAGACTAGCATCATCAAATGAATATGGTTCGTACTCCTCAAAAGAGACTCGTGAAAGTTTTGACGGAGAGAGCTGGGCAAGCTTCTTTCATGGCGAGCAGTCAGCTGTCTCGGACGGCAACACCTCCTTTATGAATAAGATCTTTGGTTCATTTTTATGTTCTTGTGGGGGAAAAGAGAAGGAGACTTACAATGATAGGCTTGCAATGATGTAGTGAAAAGGTTAGATATATGTTGCCCAGAAGTGTGGGGTAAGGATTACATTTCTATTGTCTTGTGTGGCTGAGTATTTATATATATGTTGTAGGAAATAGATATAGAATAGTAAAAAGTAGAGGAAAGTAAGCAGTTAATCAGCTTCTAACCAGTTTATAGTATACACATTCAGAGTAAGCCCTCACCTCTCAACATCGCTCTCTTCAATCTCACCTCTCTTCATGATTACATATTTATTCATTACATCGGTATCCTTTTTTCCTATAACAGAGTTTCTAATTATGAAAACTGATCTCAGTACTTTCATCAACTTGCACTGCATTGCTATTATTATGTCCGTACCAACTAGTCTAACCAAGCAGCTTCTTCAGTTACATCACCCTGATCAGAAGATATCTAATGAGGCTGTCGAGTTATCGTCTGAGTTTCTGAAATTGTTTCTTCAAGAAGCTAGGCGAAGAGCAGCTATTGAGGTATGTTTGTGGTGTTATTACTTTGTGTTGCCATGATATGTTATTTCTTTGGTGTGAGTGTGCAATATCCATTACATACTATTTGTATCTAATCATGTACTGTTTATTTATACTGCATCCAAATATGAACATACATCAGGCCGAGTGTGAGGCTGAAACAGAGATTATAGACCCCAAAAGCAAAACAAAAAGTGGAGACTCGTCACTATCTGATTTGGATGATTTGTCAATGGATGACGATGGCAGTAGTAGTAAACAAAAAGATGATAAATCAACAGTAGAGATTCGAGCTGATCATGTCGCCAAAATTGCAGCAGAGTTAATGCTAGATCTTTCATAATAGACGGGAATATATGTCAGAAGAAAAAGATAAATGCAATAATATGAACATTTTGAATCAATCTACAATTTGAGGGATGTAGTATTATGGTGTTGTATTATAAGAAATGACTTTATTAGTTGATACCAAGAGGGGATAATACTACAATGCTGTATAAAAAGTAACATCATTAGCTGAACAATATTATCAAATTATAGTTTATAAATATCGCTCCATTATGATTCAGCTGCTTCTTTTGGCAAGGAAGATAACACACTCAATACTGAATTCCAAAGCGCAGTTAAACCAAATACAATCAGTACCAAGCTACTTCCCAAAAGCCCCGATTGATCAAATATCAATGCACCGGCTACACTCAAGGATCCCAATCCTAACATGCCACTTAGTACTGAAAAGAATGGATGCCTACTTGATTCTTCTCCGACAGTTTTGAATGAAGTGTATATTGTATGTGATACTCCTGCAATCAATGACAAACGGGCCAATGATGCAATCTTTAGACACAGCAGTCGTGCGACACTTGTACTTGCTTCTGTGGCTAATGACCTTACTTGCAGCGAAGTTAGTCTGCAGATTGGAATGCATTGCATCAATGCCGCGACGCTGCCTATTCGAAATACGAATGCTGATACCCCCAGCTTTCCTATTTCTCCCTTCTTACTCTGAAATAGACTCATTGGCCATGAGACCAACTTCTTCAAGCCCCCAACTAATCCGCCTTCACTCTCTTTAATCAACGCTGATATACATGCCAATGTGTTGTGTATATTGATTATTGCCGCAGACATCCCAAGGAATGGAGCATCCCTTGAATAGTAATATCCGATATGGGCACCTAGAGACAGTAAACCAAACATTGATAAATGCAAGTATAATCTTGTACGAGTTTTAGATGCAAACTTCTCAATCTCTTCCTCATTCTTATCATTGGATTTTGAAGAGAGTGATAGAAACCAATCTCCTTTACTACTCGTACCATCATCTGACATTAATATATCTGCTCTACTTTCCATATCACGCCATAACAAGAACGATACAGTAGCAGCTAAGCCAAATCCAGTAGCTAGTGATGTGGTCGGTACTAAAGTTGCCAAAGAAGTTGAAGCGCCTTCCACCACAGGGAACAGCTCAGCACGTTTGGCAGTGTTTAGTATACTATCAAAGAAGAGACTACCCCATAATGCTGTCATTATACCAAAGTTACGTGATTGTGATGATAGCTGATTATATTGTTGTGCTTTTTCAATATCTTGTGGTGATGGTTCATCATCTGAGGTAGTTTCTTCTTCCCCATCGTCACAATCTGTTTCTTCTCCATCACTATCAGTTGATACATCATATTCTTCACTTTCGTCATCTGTAGTATCATCATCGATATCACCTCCACGTACCATCTGTATGATATCCACTCGTCTCCCATGAGTTGCAAAAGTTGATGGAAAATGACAATTCGTCCAACTTCTTCGAGGATGCCGTATTGATGGTGGAGCAAGAGCATTATTGAGCACCGCACTTGAAAATAATAGTAAGATGGTTAATAGCATATTTACGAATAATATATTATGTGTAGGCCGTCTACACCCACCACAGTTATTGACAAAAGATATGAAAAAAGATATTGATATGGTATCCTTTTTTGACAAATTTCATTGGTGAGTAGTAGATGAGTTGTTGAGATGTAATATCATACATGTAGACAATAAAAGGAAGTAGAAGATAAGCATGTCATCGTTGCAAGCATTATTAGACAAACAAGAGAAGGGTGGTAGGTCGGGGGAGCGTGGCTATAGCGGTAGCGGCAGGAGTAGGGGTGAGTCATCGAGAGATCAAAGAGGAAACACATCATATCGAGTTCGAGATGATAACAACAACTTTGGAAGAGGGAGGCATCAGCCTCAAGGTTCATATAGTAGAAGAGAAGACGATAACAGAGTAAATGTTGGGAGGTGGAATCTTAAACCAGCATCAAAGTCTGCAGAACCAACATATGAAGAGCGTAGAGCTAACATTGAAAAAAGAGCAATTGAAGATAGTTGTAAATCATCAAGAAACAGTAAAGGTACAAATTCAAGATGGAATACTAACAATAGACAACAAGTTGATGGGGCTGCACAAAGTATTGAGGAAGATATTGCATCATTACAAAGTTGGGTAGGACCACTAGTTGATGGTAAACAGTGCACATACTACCAAGATCGTGATAAGAGATATCCATTCTATACAAATGAAGTTGGTTACAATCTACTACAACAACTGATGGAACGGAATAAGGCATTATTACATATCAATCATAAACTACTTGAGGAAAGAGCATCTAAAGAATCATATGATGGAGTAGCAGAGGATGAAGTGAAAAAGGACGTCATTATACGAATTGGTCAAGGGCTTTATGCACACAAACCAACATTACGAACTAAAGGTGTGACATGGTCAACCGAAGAATATTCACATCCTGGATTACAGCGAATGTATCTAAGAATGAAATCAATACAACGATTTACAGAAGTTTGGTGTCTCCTTGAGCGTTGTAATATGCTTGGAATGTTTGATGACATTATTAAAAGGGGAGAAGGAAAGCTACGAATTGCTTCAATAGGCGGAGGACCTGGATATGAGCTACTAGCAACCAAGCTATTCTTTGCCGATAAAGCACCAAATGTAGAGCTTGAGTTGATTTCAATGGATCTCTGTCGTGCATGGACACCATTTGTAGAAGAGTTAGGTTTTAAATTCATTCAGTATGATATCAATAATGAAGAAGGAATCAATCCACTCCAAGCTGCTGAATTGGAGAGAGGAGATATACACTTTTGCATTGTTAGTTGTTTGATGATATACTGTACAAGTGAAAAAGTACTGAGCATGTTTAGAAAGCTAACACATGATGATGGAGTGAATGCCATATTGGTCAGTGAGAGAGGCGAACGAACAAAAGCATGTACAATGATGGAAGAGTTGGGCGGAGAGGTTATACGATTAATCGACCAATCAAATGGTATGGATGAAAGACAGGCAATTTGGTGTTCAAAAGATTATGCTAATGAGAAATTGCATACATGCAGTCCAGATTATGAAGCTCATCAGAATGAAAGTATATTTCCAAATGTTCCATATTGTGAACATAAGAAAAGAGGTAGCAGGTCTGGTCGTAGTAGTCGAGGTTAGGGAGAATAATGTGATATCAGCACGTATTCTAGGGCATAGATTTGGGATGATAAGGTGATAAATATGCATGGGTTAGGGAGTGATCTCACCTCCCTTAGGTTTCTACCCAAAGTTATTTATAGGTAAAACCCTGTGTGTGATAGTTTATACTCTCATAAAATGAAGTACGTTTTATCGGCTTTTGGTATATAGTAGGGAAGGCGGCGTTAATACAATATGATGACGATGATAATACAGATAATAACGATAGCATTGCTATCTCGAGGTTGTAGTGGTTTTACAAAGCCGTCATCATTGACTCGATCTGTAGACAGAAGATTGCAAACAACCGCATTTGTGAGTGTTAACGATAATGTGGGAGGGTTTCACTATGAACAGGAACCTCGCGGTACATCATACATGTCACAAATATCCGAAAGGGACTTGTATGAACGACGGAAAATGAGAAGAGATACGCTAAGTCAACGAGTGGCATCGTCAAATATGAGAAATACACCAAATAGTCGCGGGGCAGGTGGTTCATATCAACAGCAGATGAAACAACAAGTTATGAATATGAGACGACCACCCATGCAAGAGATGCAACGACCACCTGCTACTCCTAGGAGTAGAATGGATACTGAGAATGTGTTATACAACAATAATAATAATATGGCACAGCAGCAACCTGCAATAAACAACGAAGAGTTCAATACATTCAAAAATAATGTATCGCAAAGCTTGGTATCCATGACAAACCTTCTAAAAGATATGCAATCAAATCAAAACATACAGAATACAGATGTACAAGTATTGACTCGTCGAGTTGCAGATATGACGAATCGATTAGGTAAGGCTACTGCTATGCAGCAAGATAATAACGATAGAAGAAGTAGTGAGGAAATTGATGATATGATTAATCAAATAAATGAAAGGGGAGCTCAGGAAACAAGTTTTGGTACATCACTTGATGGACAGTTTAATCCAAAGATTAAGGAGTTTGTTGTTGACAAGAGTGATAATGTTAACAAGATGGATGATTCAAACTTTATTGATCAAACTCCCCCTACAGGTAAAGGAAGCGATGAGCAGTATTATCCTGTATCAAAAGTGGCTCAGCTTGAGAACAAGATCAATAAAATTGATAGTTTTCTACAGACTATGGAGAACAAGTTTGATACATTGATTAATGACCGGTTAGATGTTATCGAGGATGTAACTGCTGGAATGGAAAGAGAATCGTTTATGGAGGACCGATCACCACAGCCGATTCCCCCACCAATGCCTTATGAGCTAGAGATTCCTCCGCCATTACCACCCATGCCTCCAGCACCACCTCCACAAGAAGAACTTGACATGGGCTTTGATATGGACGACGGACGTGCCTTCTACCAGGAACGGAACTTCAATGCACGGAGCTTTAATCAAGCCAATAATAACATTCCGCCGCCACCTCCGCCTCAATTCCGACAGCAGATATCTTCATCCCAACAACAAATGGCAAATAATAACAACAGTGTGAATACAAGTAGTTCAGGGCATCATTACAATGATAGGAATACATCCTTCATATCTTCATTTAGTAAGGAAGACAACAGCAGGAGGAGACAATTTAATCCCTTTGATGACTCCAGAAGACGGCGAGAGATGAATAATATGGGTGAGCAATTCTCACCACCGTCTAGGATGATGGGTATGAATGATGGACCAATGATGATGATGGGAGAGGATGAATTCATGATGTATGAGGATCCAATGATGGATGGGCCAATGATGATGAATGATATGTATTGAGTAAAGACTGAAATGAAGATACCGGAGAGTTATTGAATAGAATGAAAGGCTTGAAACAGGAGCACATCTACAATTATTATATGAGATCATATGCAATGAACTAAGACAAACTAATGCTTGAATACTCCACTTCCCTTGCTTGTGCGACAACAACTTATTCTAGCAAGATTCTCGACATAAAGAAGTGTGTTTGAGAGTAACAACTCATCACCCACCCACGATGGTGGAGTTGCCAATAGTAAAGGCTCATAAATCTCATATCGGCAACTACTCAATCTATTATCTAAAATGAAACTATTGCAATTATTCTCGGCCGCAGTATTGGTACTCCCTGCTGTATTCTCGGAGGTGAGGAGCATATGATATGTTCTTTTACTTTTATGAGACACATCGACCTCGTGAATGATACGATATGCATTATATCTTACCATATATACTTCTCTATTTTATACTATTGTATATAGGAACCAACTCGTCGTCGTACTCGTGCAAAGCTTGCAACTCGACCTATCAACAACTCAGGCAAGAAGAAGCGTCATCTCGAGCGTATCTTTGTTGGTGATACCGAGTTTGTTGGTGAACATGCCATGTCAACTCCAACAACTCTTCCTCCCGCAACACCTGCACCTGTGGAAACTCCGACAACACCAGCACCTGTGGAAACTCCGACAACTCCTAGTCCAACCCCAGGAGCTAAGGTGCGTTTATTGTTTAACGTATAAAGAGAGATTTACTTTGTGTTCATATGATATGTACTAAACTTTTACTATATCTCTGTATTTTCTATACACACAACACAATAATACAACAGACGGCCAAACCTACACCTACTCCTGCACCTACTGATCCCCCAGTGACTTTGTCTCCTACAAAGAAAGATGACACGCCAAGGCCAACTAGACGTCCCACCCGCCGCCCGACTAGGAGGGTAAGTATATATTGAACCTGTTCTCAATTGAGTAATTATACATCATACCCCCTAACATATGTTTATATTCTCTTCTGTTTACTTTGTATTTATTATAGCCTACACGTCGTCCAACTCGCCGTCCAACTAGGAGGGTAAGATTTGGTTTTGTTTGTTTGTTGTGTATTAAAAAAAGGTATCCTCTCACATATATGAATCCTTCCCTCTGTTCAATTATAATTATGTAGCCCACACGTCGGCCTACTCGTTCTCCATTCTGGGACCGTCGTCGTACACCTTTACCAACATATGAAGAGACCAATGAACCTACAGTTTCATCGGCACCTAGTATTAGTTTAGTTCCAACTATCATCGTCACGAAGAAGTGTGTTGGGGATAACAAGATGAGGAATCTAAATGAATGCGTTAGACTTTATCAGGAGTTTTGTAACAGTCCTACTTTGTACCAGGAGAATCGTGAGAAGTGCTTCGGTCTTGGCTTTGCCCCTCCTTTGGAAGAAGAAGAAGAAAAAGAAGAAGTTGAGTTTGGAGTTAGGCAGGATACCAAAGTGGCTCTTATTGAGTAAAGTTATGATTATGCAAATGACAACATGTACATAGAATATATTCGTATAGCAGGATGGCCTGATCTATAATGTAAAGCAACAAATCTGTTTGACAATGATACTTTTGAGCTGTATAGATGCATATAAGTTTTACTCGGTATCCTTCATATCTTTTTCATCGCTAAAACATCAACGCGAATCCGAGTTGATGTGATTTGTTGTCTCATGCTGCCATCGATCATCATCAATAATCAACCATAAAACAACAGATATCATTGTAAACGCGTATATCTTTTGGTAAGGAAAGGGAAAGTAAGTGCTCTTTCATGATTGCAAAGTTTGACTTCTCCAAGTATATCTGCTCATTGTCGTTATTATTATTGTAATATTGTACTTCTCTCAAGTAGTAACATCATCTACTCAAACATCAAGCATGTTCTGTCTACAAAAGCTCTTAGCTTCTCCATCGTCTTCTGTCATTCGAAGAATGTCAACATACAAGCAAACTTCCCCTCTTTCTGGAGTTCATTGGCAAAATATGCACATCAAGGAGAGAGTAATCAATACTGAGAAAAGTCTTGCTGTACTTGCAATCGCCACTGCTGCCATCATGTTGCCTTCGCCAGCAACTATTCCCGGCGTGACGGAATTGGATTGTTGCAATAGCTTTGAAGAACCTTTTGATTCACATTAGATATTCATCAAGAGATGTTGACTGTCTATGGAAAAGGGGGAGAAGCTGATGGGAAGGGGAGAAGATGGGCCGGGGGGAAGCATGAGGTTGATGGTGATGGATTGTAGTATAGAAGTGAAAACGAGAGATAAACGGGTTTGTTGGCTCTAGTATGAATTGTAGAATGAGATATAATATGGATTGTAGTGTAGATCAACGTGATGAGCAAAAAGATATGTGCACTATAATGTTGGTATCATTAAGAATATAAGTTGTCAGCTGCAACAGATTCTTTATTCCACCATTATGGTCTCTAGAACTGGTAGACATACTTATTATACAATCAAATACACCTTTGACATCTCAATCAATCACAGCAGATATCATCCTAAGATGAACTTTGAGCTATCTCCTGGAAAATAATATCGCACGACTTTCTCAAATCTCCTTCTCTGTTCATCGCATACTTTGGGTAAGGCCGGTTCTTCTTCTGCAAGTCCTAGAGAATGTAGATGTTTCATTCTGAGATAATCTAATATCTTGCCAAAGCAGTATGGTGAATGTTCAATCAGGGTAGCATTGTCATAACTCTTCCTATGAAGCTTTCTGATCTCATCTAAAATAACACAAACTGTGCCAGGTCGTGTGATACCCATCATTGCTAGACCCTCTTTCTTCAAAACTAAGAGCTCATATCCAGTAATACTGTTTTCTCTGAACAGTTGTACAACGTCATCTGACATTCCAGGTATGTCTTTGACCCAGTCACATACGTCTTCAGATGTCCACTCCGATACACGAGAAGCGGACGACCTCTGCTCTGTCCATTTCGTGTTATCGAATTGCTGGGCTAGTACCGACTCTTCGGCCACCTTCAGAGTAGTTCGTTTTACGCCCATGATTGTACCACTCACATTCAGAACTACCACATCTTTTGTGTTACCACTTGCAAATGATGAGATGAATGCTTGTTCATCATTGAAGCTCTCATCTAGGTGGATTAGTTCTAGCTCAGCTTGATAAAGAGATTCCCGTTTTAAATTGATTGCTTCATTAATCTCGGCAGTGAATTGATTGACGGGCTTACTTTGTGAATGATCCATGGTCGTTTGATCCTCTTTATGAGTAGATGCCACGGTAAATACCTCCATCTCTCGTACGTCATATGCCTTTGCCTTCCAATCAGCCCCTGCTACAACCTGATCTGATTCTAATCTGCCTGCTGTTTCATACCGGTATGTGTTACCAAAGTTGGAGTGAACTACTGAGTTATCAATACTGACATATAGATCATGATTGCCTTCTCCACTACAGTTGAAGAGTAGAGTTACATAATATGAGGAGAAGTTAGATATAACATAAAGAAATGAGATAGGAGAAAGGGGATCCAACTTACAATATAGGTCCCCAGTCAGGAAGGTTTCTAACTGCCCTTCCGTCATTAACGTTCTTCAACTTCATCTTACAGGGTGATGATGTACCATCTTCTGGTAGTATAAATAGGAAGGCCTTCTCTGCAGCAGTGTAACTGCCCGATGAACTCCAAGGTACATTAGAATACCCTCCCACAATATGGCCGTCAGTTGTTTCAATTATAGTAATGGTTGGGCCTTTGTCATTGCAGTTAGAATGAAAACTTTGAGAATCTTTTCCATCTCTTGATAAACGATATAGCAACCTGAAATTGCCATCAACATTATCCTCTTTCAACCAACCATGTAGGATGGATTCTGAGTATGAATCTTTGAGAATGTTAGTATCAGGCGGCATCTTATCCATCAACCCAAATAACTGAAGTTGATGCCGTAAGATATGTTTATATTCATCATCAACATTTGGCGGATCAGGCAAATCATCAAGACTTGATATAGTCAATTCATTCAGATAATCCACAATTGCTTGGAAGCATACTGAATTGATATCCAGAAAAATTCTGCCATTACCATCTCTTTGCAACTCTTTATCCCATCGACCACAGAACAATGCCTCTAGACGAGTACCCTTTAGTTGAGTTAATGTCGATCTTCTTGCAGTAATTAACTTCCCACCTGCCATAATCTCAACAATATCATCTTGTGATACATTCTCCCCGTGTAGCTGTGCGGTTTGTTCTTTCTTATTATCTAAGTCACTTAAACGTTGAAGGAGTTCATTTTCCTTGTTATTTAATTTACCAATCTCTGCATGATATTCAAGCTCGTGCTTTTCACGAGCTGTATTGAGGCGCTCGTTTGCAATTCTGAGCTTCTCCATGTGGTGGTGTTGATGTGTTGGTCGTAAGATACCAAAATTTATATAATGTATGAAACTACCGCCGCAAATCGCCGTCGCCGCCTCCCAAGTATATGATCAATAATAATATATCACCACCGCAATACCACTACTATATCAATGCTATAATAATGAGGCAATACCTACTAATATCACAAGGCAGTGAATAATGAAGAAGTGAAAGGCAGTCATTTATTCTACTCATGAAAGACGTTTGATCGCTAAATATCCTACTCCATTCACTTATTAGTTACGGAATAGATAGTCATAACTCGAATCCCCGTATCACAAGCTCTATGGTAAGCTATATCACCCCTTACTAAACATCATGGCATTGCAATTCTTCCCCGGTGAATTCGAAAAGTTGGTAGGCCCGACTCTATTGAATGGTAAGGGCGAAGAGGTACTGACGGCGGAGGTATTACAAAATAAGCAACATATCATGTGAGTTATATTATATTGTGTTGCAATGGTGTACAATGCATACACATATGTATGCATATGTATGTTTATTACTATATGTGTACTAAATTATCATTATACCTATATCAATAACATAGGTTATACTTCTCAGCACACTGGTGCCCTCCCTGCCGTAAGTTTACACCACAATTGGAAGAGGCATATACTGCACACAAAGCCTATGTCCTTGCAAATTCCTTAGCAGAGAGTAATACAATTGGAGAAATTGAAGTTATATTCATATCATTAGATTCAGTCAGATCCGAATATGATAATTATAGAAAAAGCATGCCTTGGTTATCTGTACCATTTGAGAATCTACATAAATTACAAATTAAAGATACGCTATCACAAAAGTTTAGTGTTCAAGGTATACCTGCATTAATCGTATTGGATGGTAGTAGTGGTAAAATTGTGACAAAGAATGGTAGAGGAGAGTATGGAAAGTATTTCAAGGGAGAGTATACTACTGGCTCAACGTCGGGATGTATCTTGTCATAGTAAGGTACTCCATTATAAGAAGGATGTATAGTATGTGATTTTTGTTATATGTTAGCATTATGAGTTGTTCAAGACGAGTGAATAATTGGGTGGTATGGAGGTCAAATGCCACCGGTTGCGCCAGTAACTATTTGAATTACATGTGTATAAGTTATTGATGACTTGATAGTAGCAAACCCGTATCTTTCTCAAAATTTAGGGAGTCATGGTTTCAATAATTGCATCCACTCTCAACAACTGAGTATAATTTCAGCCTCCACCAATCAATATTGATAGACTGAACTACTATAATTACTAAGGCTACAGCTATTCAGTCTCCCCCGTTAAAAATGGATGAGCTCAGTATTACTAGTACGTGCCTAAAAGCAGCCCATGACAAATTTGAGCAAGAATATAATGCCAAGATTACAAAGATAAACAACATCGAAAGCAAACTGACTAAGCGCTTGGAGGAACTAAATCAAAAGAAAGACAAAGTTGCTGAGACCAATGGAAATGCAGATGCCAAGGATGATGATTTAGTTGAGATCAATGCTGGGGGTAAGATTATTGCCGCAAAACGTTCAACACTAACTCGACTAAAAGGAACTAGAATGGAGGCCCTGTTCAGTGGACGCTGGGATAAGAAGCTACAACGAGACAGTAATGGTCAAATCTTTCTAGATGTCAACCCTTTGTGTTTTCAAGCTATCGTGGACTATCTCAATGAACTAGCAATTTCATCAGAAGACAACCCACCTCGTCCACCAAGTGTTGATGACGAGCACAAACACATCTTTCAACAGCATCTTGAGTTGCTTGGATTATTAGACTATGTTACAGCCAATATCAATTTTGATAGCACAATCGTCAAGGATGAAACACAAGCAACTTTGATTCATGATTGGCTCAAGGCAGATGGTTCTAATGGGAAGTTAAATCTGCTATACCGATCATCAAGGGATGGTCGCTTTGATTTAACTTTCCACTCTAAGTGTGACAACAAGGGTTCTACTCTTACTATCATTAAAACATCCGATTACCATATTATTGGAGGATACTCTAACACACCTTGGAAAGCATCAGATAACACCTACGTTGGAGCAAACAAGGCATTCTTATTCAACTTGTTGTCGACTACTCCCCAAAAAATGAAGCTGAAGAATCCAAATGATACTCATGCCATCTTTAATTCCAGTTCGTACGGTCCGGTGTTCGGTCTTTTCAATTCTAATGACCTGCAAGTGGCAGGTCAGTATGTTTATCCACGTTTTGGAGAGAGCTATGAAGCAGGCTCTGCGCGTGAACTCACCTACGGGACTGCATATGCCATCAAAGAGATGGAGGTATTCCAAGTAATAGGCGCTGCGGAAAGTATTGCGAAAGTATCAAAACAGAAGAACAAAACCCCTAAGGTCGAAAATCCCTTCACAAGATTCTCGGAAGATATCAACAAGGCAATGAATGCAAAACGTGCATGTCTTTTGCAGGCAGAGTTGGAAATGGATTATCTTGAAGATAGCTTCGAAGACGAGCAAACCTTTATTGAAGAGTATGTCAGTGGGGATGACAAGGATGTTGTTGTACTTAATGTGAGCGGCACCATGATGTTGACAAGGCGTTCCACTCTTTGTATTGCTGATGATTCAGTATTAGCCCAACAATTTGACGACTCAAAGTGGACACAGCAGAATACTTCATGTCGTGTAAAGGAGTGGACATCTAATGAAGTTTGTGATTGGGCTAGGAAGACCAAAGGCATTCAAGAAGATGTGTCTAGTATCTTTGTTGAGAATAACATCACAGGTTGTGAACTACTCGCTTTGAATATGGAAGGTTTGAAGATGATCGGCATAGAGAGAGCTGGTACATTGTGTCTTCTTCTAAAAGAGATACAGAAGTTGAACCAGGCTATTCAAGACGTTGCTACCCTCATCGAGCACGGACCTTATTGTTTCGGTAAGATGTTAGACTATCTTCGTTTGAAGAGTCAACATTCTCAGGGGCGTGTAAAGGAAGCACCAGCACTGCCTAAAGTTTGTGAATCTCAACAGAGTCGATTTGAAAAGGTGGTCAAGTATTATTTCCCAGGAGATAGCGCAAAATTCATCTTGGGCTGATTAGTGGGTAGAGTGATATCAAATGATTCATTATGGGCAATGTTGTTATCTATGTGAAGAGTTATTAAGAATACGGTGTTAGTGGATATAGTTTGGTGTATAAGATTGAGACTTGTGGGTAGTGTATAAATGATAAAGAAGATATCCAAGTGAAGTGCGAGGCATACCATATAAGTAGTTCAGTAATCAGTTGATCTAGTTACAATAATGGCACTATCAATATCGAAAAGATCTCTCAAAAGCTTGAATTGCTTCGCTGCAAAAAGAATTCAAGGAAAGAGTCCGTCCAACGACATCTTCTTCGTCTATACACCTCTTGGTCGCAAAAGGCTTGGTCTTACTATATACATCAGAGTCAGTCAAATAACTGATAATTCGAATCGAGGCATAGGTGAAAATATCCGCAGCTTCTTCTTGCCCTTTCTCTAAACAAGATTCTGATAGTTTGCCGAATGCATCAACAAAGTAAGTAGGATCCTCATGTATACCGTCAGTATTGATAACTGATACAACTCTATTCAATGTAGACGCATAATCAAATATATTCACATCCATATCTGCACTGAGTTGAGTTTCTACTTCACTCACAATAAGACCCACAATCTTCTTTGTGGCACTCTCAACGACTTGTATCATATCAATCTTCTCCTGAGAGACTGCTAACGAAACAGCTCTTGATTCCACAGAACTTTCACAGGCAAGTAGAAGTGATCGGGGCAGTTCAAGCCTCTCCAACTCACTGAAAACAAGCATGAACAGTTCCCAATCAACATTCTCGTGATGGTTGATGCACAATTCCAAAAGTAGTAAGTGCAATCGACCACATAAAGGAGGAGTCGACATACTTGGACCATGATTTCTCCAAAGTGTACGTGCATAAGATGGAAAGTGCATTGTACTAAGCTCAATCAAACCAGAATGAGGCAGAGGAAGACCCATTGCTTCTATCTCCTTTGCCACAAACGAAGCAAAGGCACACTTGTTCAGGTGATCATCACCAAAATCATTGGCATACATCTCTTCTACAATAACCCTTTTGATTAGATCCTGTGGACATAGTATGGTGGCAACGCGTAAAGCACGATGACGCATAGCAAATGATACTGCCTTGCTCTTGCTATGATGATCTTCTTTTGTATCATCTTCGGGTACAGTCGAAAGGATGCTTGTGTCATAGGCAGAGCTCTCGTCACCAAAGAGGAAGCCATAGGTAGATGCGACGGTGCTTCCTTGTTTAGCAAAGGCAATCCCCAGTAGTTCCCTTGCATGTTGTAACGCCAAGTCACCCTCTCTAATCTTACTCGAATTACTCCTCCTTTTCACACTTCCTTTCTTTTCTGAAGAAGGAGGGGAATCAGGTCTGCCGTGGTAATCTTCGGCAAAGCAAATCATAAAGGCAACTCGGAGGGATACTCTTCCACATTGATCGTCTGACGTTTCTCGTTGGGAGGAGGGTGACAAAGCTGACGGCTCATGAGTATGAGTAGATGATGTAATTCCACCACTCCCTCTCCTAGCATCATTCGACCAAGTTTGATTGCCAGAGCTCATCAAACTCATATCCATAACAAACTCAGACGTTTGTTCATCATCTTCCTCTTTTACGGTCGATAGGTCCGACTCGTTCTTCTTTACACCAATATTGTCATTCTCACCTCCAATATTAATTTCGTCAGATCCATCATCCCCATGAACAAGAAAACGTCTAGTAAGCAACCTGCATATGCTCCCTACATTCACATGTGAATAACGATTCGAGAGAGACTTGCATGCATCATGAACCATCAAGGCCAACAAACGAAAGTGATGAGTAGCAAACCCATCAGTATTGTTAAGAGACGCTTCTGCGACTGTCAACGAGCCTTCCAACAAGAGCGCTTGAACTAGATGTTCAGGAGAATAGTTCTCTGAAAGTACTGCTTGCTGTTGAACTTTGTCCATGATTGACTTGTACAGCTTCTTAATAGACTTGGGTGTTAATTCATGTCGTTCGAGTACCTCATCAACCAATATCTTGTCGGACAAGCCAGCTCTTGCAGCATCAACACGCTTCACTCGTTCCAAGGCAACTCGTTCTTCTTCTGGATCCTTTGAATACTCAGCTTGTTCCGATGCTAATGTAGAATTCTCATGAGCAATATCCAAACAATTGAGCTGATCTACAGACCCAGCATTATACTGTAGAGAACACCACCAACAGAAGTCTGCTTTGTCCCGTGGAGTCTTTAACTTCTTGATCACGGGAACCATAGATGTATCAAATGATGGTAAAACACTTCCTGAAGCCTTGAGCTTACGAAACCTTACAATTGATGACCTTGCATGTAAATAACCAGACGGGAGCAGAAGCAAGCTACACAATGGGGCAAGAGCAGCAACGATAGAGTTGGAGCCATTCTCATCTTCTAGCACAGCTTCAAGAGGAGCCAAAGGATCAAACGCCACAGTCTCTTCTGCATCAGCTCCAAGGACATTGGACTTTGTTATATCTTTGTTCAGTTTGGAAGGATCGGGAGGAAGCGGTTGAAACAGCTTGTTATACTCTGGCTTCTTCTCTAAATCATAATTTTCAAAGGCGGAAGAGATGACGGCTATGGCTTCCTGTCGCCGCTCAATCCGTCCCATCTCTTCCTCGTGAGCCTTTGCTCTTGCATCACTCTTCTTCATAACACTACTAAGCTTATCGAGACATTCAAGGTAGAGTCTGAGTACCATAGCATGGCGATCATAGTCTTTCGAGCAGGAGTCATCTTTCTCAAGATTCATAATACATCGTCTAAGCACCAAATTCTGATTCAGTGTTGGCAAGAGAACAAGATATTCTTTCACGGCAGTTTCAGTCTGACTCAAATCCCAACGAATGTCAGGTTTAGACTTATGATCACTTGCATCCACCACTGGTGAAGAGAGTAGGTATTCAATCATGGCTGAAGTAGGAATATGCTTATTCAAGTTGTAATTTTTCATGAACCTCCGAGCAAGGGTTAGTGTAGATCGTGACCCTAGCTTCTTCGTAGCATGTTGCACTAGTTGTTTACAATATCCATTGAGGATCTGTTCCGCTGAAGATTGCGAGAAGACGCTAGGATCAAATGGAACCCGATGTTCAGATAGAATACTCCACCAAGTCGCATTGCATGATAGCTCATTACATTGTTCAATAAAGCGTTGCTGCTTGCTCCATGGAAAGCTCTCTCCAGATGGAAAGGTGCCAACACCACAATATGTACCAACACTAGCCAATGTAAGGGTACGAGGGAAGTCTCGTTTGCCAATAGCAGAGGGTAAAGCTGCTTGGTAAATCTATTGAAAACATAAGGATTGGATGGAGTGAGCATACATGGAGATGACACAAACAAGCACACATTTATATCTTACCTTGAATGCCATTTCCTTGGGTAGATGAAGTAAAAATGATACTGACATTTGGGCATCAATACTACCTGAAGTAAGTCCTGACTCGTTACCTCCAAGACTACGCTCAGCTAGGACACTGACATTGTTCTTCAACATGTTCTCAGCGTTGGCAAACATTGTTGGGTTAGAGCTCTGGGACATTGATGTTGCTGTCGAGAGCATGAGTACACGAAGAGATGTAGAATGTGCACCTCTTGACTCAAGTGAACGCATAATATCATTTTTCTCCATCAAAGGCTGATGCGATTTAGAACTCCTCGTCGATGATTCAATTTCCAGCATCTTCTTGCAGTATGCCATACTGAGGGATAATGCATCAAGCGGTGGCAAAAGAAGTCCATCCCCAATATACCATGTCGGGTGAAGATTAGGAGCTGGTGGTAATCTTTTATCAGCAAGCATTTTGTTTACTATAGTCTTGTTCGTGTGGGTTATGTTGAAGTGCTGACGAGTCTTACGACTTGTCGTCTTCAACATTTGAATATAGTTCTCGAGCTTAGTTCCAATGCCCATATCTGAACGAACTGATACATCACAAACCAATCCCATCAAGCAATTCAGTGAAAGAGATGCCGAAAGCATGGATGGTGGACTGTAAAGTAGGATGTGCTCATTGAGAAGTTGTGAGGCTCGTGCCATACTTCTCATACCAAGGATAGCCATCGAGAAGTCTGTCTCGTCTTGGGAAATGAACTTCACTTCAGAAAATGCTTTGGCACAAAGAGTCAAAGCAACCGACATGATTGCATAGAAAGACGAACGCTCGTTCCTCTCGTCAAGAAGACCAGACACTGCAAGTAGTAGGAGAGATCCGTGATTGGTAGATAGCTTGGCCACCTCGGAAGCAACATTGGATATGGCACGTGACCAAATTTGATTTGTTTGTTGTGAACGAGTACCACATAATATATCACACCATTGTCTGGCGGTGGCAACAAGAGGTATGAGCTCATTGTGTACCGAAGAATCTTCTTCCATATTCAGACTATTTGATCTCGCTCGAAGAAGATCAACGCTTGGCTGTAGCAAGGCAGATACAACTGATGCACACGAAGAAGGATTCCTTAGCTCTTCAATTGTTAGGTAGATGCCACAACCTGATTGCATCTTGGATATAATTTGAAACTCTTTCAGCAGCTTTGAAATGTTACTATGACGTTCACCTTGAATTACTTGATCCTGCATCACGGCTAGGATAGAACAGCTTGTTGAGCTTGCAACATTGGCTTGAATCTTTGCTTCTTCTGGAAAGTTGCCTTGTAATATCATTTTCTTACAATCTTCAAGTATCCCAGTACAGAATGCAACTACACGTTCGCCAACTCTTTCTGCCAGTATGGCATCATTGGAGTAAATCTCTCTCATGAATGAGGCACATTGTTCAGAACGATGGGTAGCAGACGAAGATCCCTTTGATGGAGGAGCAACCATTGCACGTTGAAGAAGAGAGACACATGTGTCAATCTTGGATACATGAGTGAATGCATCAGTCAAAACGAGGACATCCTCGAGCACGGTTGGCACATCAATGTGACGAATAACATGCTGAACAAGCTTGATGCAATGAGATGGTTCAACCTGTTGATGTCATGTGAGGTTTTTGGGGAAAGAAGTTAAGGCTTGGTTAGATCGAAATGGAGATTACCACAACGCAAATAAACAAACTCACCACCTTGAAGTAATCTTGTGCACCGTTGCCACAATACTTTCTAACAAATGTATCAATTACCAATAACTTCAAATCCTCTACAAGTTCACTCTTCATCTTCTCATCAACTGCAATACCAATTGCATCCTTAGCAATACTTGATAAGTCAGGAGGACAATCTACACTGACTCGTGCTCTTCGTAACATTTCTAATACTATCGTGCACTTGACAGTTGGATCTGTTACCCATTGAGAAAGAACTTGAGACTGTTGTATTGCTTGTGGGATATCAGTAGTATGGTTGTTGTCACTACACAATTCAGTTGCATATTGTTGCACTGCTTCGTCGAAGTTGGCATCAACTTCTGAAGCGTAGGCGCGAATCTTATCAATGAGATCTTCCTCTTCTGCTTCTGCCGCGGAAACTGATGATGTCTGTTTTGATAATGCCATCTTGACCAACTCCTTAACAATATACTGTTCACCCATACTTGAATAATTCGATAATGATAACACTTGCTTATCTAAACCAAGACTTCTTGCCTTCTTCAATCGTATTGCATTATTCAATTTGATTTCGACACAATCATATTCAATACTTTCATCTTCGTCCTCCTCGTCGTCGTCATCATTAACAAAGGATGCTTGTTCTGTTACTGAATTAGGAGATGGATTGTTATTGAAGAATGAAAAGTCCATCAATGAGGTATTATTGGTGGTAGTGTTGACTCGGTTAGCACTACTAGTAGTAACACGCTGTGCTGACATCATCCTACCATCCTTCCTCTTCATACCACTAATCATACCGATGTTTAGTACAGTTGGACGGCTGTTGGTACGTCGTGCAGTAGATGTAGACGAAGATGTATTCAATGTATCGTTGTTGTTGCTGTTACCATCTGCGGCACTTCCGTCTTCAGCAGCACTGGCCTCCATGTATTGCATTGGATAATCATAATTCTTATTCATAGTTTCAACAGTCAACCGTGCTATAGCCTTACTAACAGACTTTAATAACAATATTGATGAATCAATATTGAAGGAGTCCGAGTCATCATAATAATTGGCAGTATTACATACCCAACTACAAATCAATTTCAACATTGGATGACCGATGTATAAATTTGGTATGACTGTATCTTCACATAACCATGAAATGTAATGATTTGGATGGATTGATTTTGGTATATGCATTGTTGATGATGCAATCACATCTGTTGTTAATGTACTGCTAGTACTACTAGTAGTACTCTTGTTAATATGCTTGATTAGACATGAAACCAACTTGAAAGCCCCGCATTGTACTAGGGCATATAGTAAGCTAATTATTGATTCAATATGTAAGAACGGATCATTAATGGGTATACCTTGCTGCTCTGCCAACGAGGGAAGTATACTTGATATAGTCTCAAGTGCATTACATTTGTCATTGATCTTGGTACGTTGTTCGATTAACAGAGTTGATGATGTAGAAGAGGTACCGATAACTTGTATAATACTATCCAGTGAAGATGACATTGAAGTAAGAGTGGTAATGACTTGATGAATTGATACCTTTGCAACAACGTCGCCTTTCGAACTCCCGTTGTTCTTACTCAGTTGATTCATTGGCCAATTCATAATGAATTGGCAAGGTTTACACATACTCTCAATACTTTTATTACTATCTTCATCATTAGTACCACTTGATATAATAATATACTTGACCATTTGTTTCAAACATTCTTTGATCTCGTCAAAGTTCAAATTCGTTTCATCACTACTTGTATGAGGAATTGATAACAAGTGTTGGAATTGATGTAATGCAATTGTTGATTTGGTTATTGGGATATAAACTCTGCTGCTGTCGTTGTCGGTTGAGTCGGATGAGGAGGTAATAGCACTTGGTTTAGACAGCATATCATTCAACATATTCAACGCCCCGTCATAGTCATATTCAACTAACATATCTTGTATGTTTCCCAATTGTACTTGTTCATTTGGTACAAACTCAAAACAATTCGACTTCTCCTCTCCACTATTTGTCGTTTTGTACAGATAACGAAATGAATATGGCCGTTGGTCATCACTACTTGGTGGTGAACACAAGTTTACAACACTGCCATTGATGTTGTCAATTGTGTCTTGTGTGTCAATTGTAAATAACACCATACTTAAATCATTATCCGCATTCTTCACATTTATATCATCATCTAGAGATGCCAGTAAAGACTGTACGACATGAATCTCAACCTTCCCATCTTGGCTTGTTGAAGCAATAGCAGCAGCAACATATTTGCTACTGTCAATACTTTGTACAGGCGTACATGTCAATAACGAACAGCTTGGCAACAATGTATATTGCGCACGAATTTGTAATGTTCGAATATCAATCCATAATATAGATGTAGATGATGGGGGCTTGGCTACATTCTTCAAAGAGTCATTGGCTAGCCCAGAGGACAAGGCAACTAATAATAATGATTGTTGAGTATTGTAATTATCAATACCCAATCCAACAATCTCATCTCTTTCACCACCACCATCTGGTCTTTCAAAGTCACCCTTCAGCTGATCAGCAATGTTTGCACTCAAACTATCCAATACTAACTCAATCTTCTTTGTTGCTATATTATAATCTGCAACTGCCATACCACCAACACTGCCAGTTTGTTGAGTAGTATATTGAATGAAGAATCGTATTGTAGATGAATTAACGTTTATACCCTGCATCCATTTCACTGTCCCTCCAGCAGACCCATTATCCTCACTTTCGGCGGCAGACAAAGTAGCAGGGAGGGGTAACATATCCATACTAATACAACTTAATCCCTCCTTAACAATCGAATCATTAGTGGAGTTCAACTTTGATGTGTATAAATTTGTTATTATGATAACATTGGATGCTTGAGATGATGGAGGGCAGATCACAAGCAATGTATTGCTCTCTTCTTCCTCACCATCAGTAGAGTCAGAAGTAGAGTGGTTATTTGGTACAAAGTATAACTGAGGTACAAACTCCTCCCTCTCTTCCTCGGTGGCACTAATTGAGCCAATGGCACGTGTGGCCAGTATCAATCCATTGCCATTACACAAGTTAATTTCATAATTACTAGTGTTTTTAGTAATAACTGCTATGATTTTTGAGTTGTTAGTAGTTGAAGAAGTGGATGCTATTGTTGTTACATTGTTGGAAAAACTACACAGCTCACAATTAGCAGCAGATTCATCCTGCACGCTGTTAGTGGTAGAGATTGTATCAAATAGTATATTATTTAGTGCAATAACATCATACGTTATTAAATTACAATTTGTAATATTGTTGGTTGTGGTGGTAGGAATAAGAAGTTCATCATCAGTTATTATTGAATGATCCCATCCTTTGATTGATGTATCATTATCTTCTGAGGAGGTTGGTTGTGGTAGGATTATTGTATGGAGTGATGCTGCCATTTTATAATTATATTTATAATTACCTATATTTAAAGTTGATATTGATAATTGTTATGTGTACTTTATTGCCTTGAGGTATGTGGTGCACCGTTGTAAAATTTTGTTGTGTTGTTGTGAAAGAGATTATGTAGAGTTATAGGAAGAGTGTTGATCAATCTCCGACCGCGGTGGTAAAAATACAGATAAGAATGTATATTAATAGGGTCTATTGACGATATCTAAGGCGATAGGATGGCGTTATCCTCTATCTACTCAGAGACCAGAAGAGTTAAGTTGTTTGTGTTTTTACTGCCTGATCGGGGGCGCCCTCGAAAATCAAAGCCCCATCTCAGCAGCTGCATGTTGACCTATCGTAAGACCTACTCTAGTACAATTAAATGTGTGTTGCTAATATTGTGTCAATGATAACCGCATATTACGCGTACTTATCATAACTGCAATTGTTCTTAGAAAACCGCTAATATATTATCATATCGGTGGTGGTGGTGAATATTAAGTATCACAACACACATCTTATACAAAAATGTTGTCCATCATAATCTGCTTCCTCACGACATTGTTGCTACACCATAATATACTGCATGTATCATCATGGACTAATCAATTACCAAATCGTCCAATTAGATCAACATATACTAAATTAAAAGTGCCGCAGAATATAATACCTCATCCTCCATGGCAATCAATATCCAATGATGATAACAAACAAATTATTAGAGATGGCTCTTTGCTCATGACATCTGATAATAATGATGATAGCAGTGATGACATTATCAATTATGATGATGAAGAAGAGGACGAAGAAGATATAATGCAAATTGCCAATGCATTAACTTCGCCTCCATCAATGGGTACTAAAAGCAGTATTAGCAATGAGAGTACGATTGACAAGGATAGCATAAATCCATTGCAAAATCCTAATGAGTATGCACAAACTTCAACATCACCATCATTACCCGATAATACATCATCAGATAAAGCATCATCATCAACAAAAGAGAATTATCTAACTATAGCAAAGGAGGCATATACAATGTTAAATTTTAAACAACAAGATGTTATAAGTGAAGAAGAATATTTACAAAAAGCTGAGAATGCATGGGTTGATAATTCTTCATCTCCTCCTACATTTGAAACAAGTGCTTCTGAAACAACTGAAACAAGTGGTAGTGTAACCGATACAAAAAGCAGTATGCCTAAATCATCATCATCAATACCAACACTAAAGGGAATCAAACCGAAGTCAATACCAAAATCTACCACAAATATGTTAAAAGGTATTGACAAAAGTAAACTATCCAGAGCAGGCGCACGTGAATCATTCTTATCAAAGAGTAAGGGTAGTAGTCCATTCTTTGCCAGTGTCTCAAAAGGTGATAGTGTACCAATACTGAAGGGTACAAATAAACAGACTTCATTTCCATCATCCTTTAAATCCAAAGAAGGTATAAGTAGTAGTAGTGATAGTAGTCTACCAAAAGCATTACCAAAGGTACCAACGAAGATCATGTCAAACAAAGTTAAATCTTTTTCATATTATTCCAATAATGATGCAAAGGTTGGTGCATTGGGTTCAAAGAAAGGTCTGTTATCCAAAGGTATGATAAAAGATCCGATGACAGAAGAGGTTGGAGGTGTATCTAAATCATTTCCCGAAATGCCAACATCCAAAGGATCATCGCCAGTTGGAGGTGTATCTAAATCTTTTCCCAAAATACCAATATCAAAAAAATCATTGCCACCAATATCGAAAGGATCACCATCATCTAAAGAGAACATTTTTGATACTGCAACATCCTTCCTCAAGGGATCTAGTAATAGTAGTTCACAAAAGAAGCAATCTGGTTTTCTATCTGGTTTGGGTAAAGCCTTGTTCGGAGGAGAAACAGAGTCTAAATCATCCAACGAAGGTGGAAGTGGAAGTGAAGTACCATATGGTCTACGAGTTGGTAAGTCAAAGACACCTGCTGAGCCTGCTACATTAAAAGGCACTGCTAAGACGGTTGATAAGAAGACTGCTATTAGTAGTAGTAAAACATCAATAGTTGAGAAGAAACCAATGGAACCAATAGTAACAAAGTATGAGGGTGGGATATTGGGTAAGACGCCTACTGAACCTAGCATTGAGAAGGGAGTTGCTACCAGTGGTAATGCATTGAAATCAGATATACCAGTGATGAAATCTATAAAAGGAGAAGGCTTGCCAAACAAAGTTAAGGGTAATGAGAAGAAGGTAGAGAAAGGTATTTCAAGGACAATATCTACCCCTAAGTTGACTCAACAGTTGACAGAGGGTATAACAGCCGAGGAAGCAGAACAAATTAGAAAGGATCGATTAGTCGGTAAATCTATGCCTGAGAAAACGACTCTTCCAACTTCTATTGAAGAAGGTAGTACCGCAGAAGATGCCGAACTAGTTAGACTTGAACGATTAAAGGCCGCAGACAAGGCGGCCAAGACATTGAAGGGTACAACAAAGAAAGAATCAAGTATACCATTGTCAGAGAAGACATCAATGAAGTTTCCAGTGGCCGAGAAGAAGTCTAGTATTCCATCAATCAAATCTGATACGCTACCAAAAGTTCCACCTAAAACAGTGTCTAAGATTCTATCTCCCAAGAAAGTGACCGTGGGTGAATTGAAATCGTCGGGTTCAAAAGGAGGAGAGCCTAAACAGTTTCCAAAGATGCCAATGAAAGGAGCTGCTGCTGCTTCTTCTACTTTATCCACGCCTAGGTACAGTGATGAACTCGTTGGCAAATCAAAGACGACGCCAAGTACGAAATTAACTCAACAGCTGACTGATGGTATAACCGCTGAAGAGGCAGAGCAAATTAGAAAAGATAGGGTATCTCGTAAATCCATGCCTGAGAAGAAAATGGCAACCCCTACTGCTATTGAAGAAGGCAGTACTGCGGAAGATGCCGAGGCTGTAAGACTTGAACGGCTAAAGGCGGCAGACGAGGTAGCAAAGTCATTACAGGCGAAAGAATCTAAAATGCCTGCAGATACACTTACATCATCTCCCACTATAAAAGGTGAAGAGGGATCTTCCACAATCAGTAGTAATTTGAATGGTTTCAAATCAACAGAAGTGACTACAAAGAATGTGGGTGGATTAAAGTTCAAGCTGGGAGGTGGTCTGAAAGGCAAATTCGAATCGTCATCATCGTTACCATTTACAAAGAAAACGCCAACGTCTTTCAAGGGAGGAGAGAAGATGTTAGATGGTATACTCAGTAGCAAGGCCAAGAGCATAAAAGGAGGTGTCAAGAGCTCGCTGAAGATTGAGGAAGTAAAGTCCAAGCTCTCATCTCCTCCACTGGCAAAACTAGGCGAAGTTAAAGTTGTTGGATCGTCACCTTTACCATTTGCAAAGAAGACTCCTGATACATTCAAAGGAGGTAAGAAGAGCTTGGATGGTATATTTGGAAGCAAGGCCAAGACATCATCATCAGCATTGAAAGCTAAGGGGATTCTAGCACCAAAGTTTCAAGGATCTGATACTACACCACAGATATCATCAACAAATGAAGAAGAGTCTTCGGTCAAACCAACTCTTAAAGGCCAAGAAGCTTCATCTACTATTGCAACAACCGGGGTAGAGTCAGAGAAGAAGCAAACAGAGGAAAAAGTAGTTGCTCCGCAATTCAATTCAATGCCTGGCAAACAAGTGTCTAGATTCTCAAAAGGAGCGTTCTCGAAGAATTCCAAGAAGTTTAAATCAAATCCCAAGTTTGAAGCACAAAGTAAGGGTAGTTTGGGTAGTAGTGTCTCAACTCCACTGTCAAAATCGAGTAGTAGAGATGACATCAGCGTGGTAAAGGGCAGTGCATCAAAGCAAAAGCCAAGCTTCCCTCCCCCATTGAATGTTGTTAAACAAGATTTGAGCAAGAGCTTCGCTTCACCTCCAAAGATATCACTCACGGGGGATACATCTAAAGGTATATCTAGCACTTCGGCTTCTCCATCATTCAAGACTATACAAAAGGATTCTACTTCTGAGGGCGTAAAGAAAACACCATTCGAAGGAGGACTACCAACGATGCCACAAAAGTCTGCTAGCAAAGGAAGTCTAGATAGCTTGAAAACCAAGGGAATCAGTACACTGCCACCACCTCCAATGAAGTCTTTTACAAACAAGCAAACTCTTGGTGGCTTAAAGTCGACGGGTCCTAAGACTGTTTTTGGTGGAGTAAAGACACCAAGTATTAAAGAAGGAGGGCTGCCAAAGATGCCTCTAAAGTCAATCAGTAAAGGAGATTTCAAGGATCCAAAAGCCAAGGGAAGTACATTACCGCCACCCATAAACAAATCAGCATTCGGAGTAGAGAAAAGCAGTACACCACCTCCCTTCAAATCAATTAGTAAAGGAGATGCCATTGGCGGAGTAAAATCGAAGGGGGTTGTCGGGAAAGGCTTGCCATTTATGAAGAAGTCAAATACAGGTGATTCCATTGGAAGCAAGAAGACGATGCCATTTCCAATTAAATCCTCACTGAAAGGAGCTGGCTCCAAGTCACCAATTGCTGCCGGTCAATCAAAGTCGTTGGAACCCTTCAGTAAAGTAGGATCAATACCAAAGATTCAGGGACTCAAGAATCCTGCATTTGATCAGTTGAAATCCAAGGGTAGTACATTCCCATCATCGCCACTGAAAGGCAAAGAATCTGGTTCGACACCACCAGTTGTAAAAGGAACGCCATTTATGAAGAAATCAATCACAGATGATAAGGGACTTAGCCCATCAATATTAGATGACAGTACAAAGTCAAATAAGTCTTTGCCAACTTCACCAAGTAAAACTTTCATGAGTAAGAAGATAGGATTAGATACAAAGATGCCATTTAAAAAGTCAATGAGTATGGATAGTTCTAGGATTGAAAGTAAATTTCCGATCAAATCATCCCTACCACTGAAGGGAGCTGGTTTCAAGTCATCAACGATAGGCCAACCAAAGTCCTTGGGATCTTTGAATAAAGCAGGAGTAGTACCAAAGATGGAGGGGCTAAAAATCAAGAGTCCTGCATTTACAAAGTCCAAGGGTGTGGTATTGAAAGGAAAAGAATCTGGGTCACCGGTTCTTGGAAAAGGGATGCCATTTATGAAGAAGACAATAGCTAGCTCAAAAGAGGAGGAGTTTGCGACAACATCAGATGAGACTAGTGAAAAGGTGACTAATATGCCACCACTGAAATCGTTTACAAAGACTCCATCACTCAATAAGAATCCTTTAAAGATGAAGATTCCAATAAAAGGTTTTGAGATGAAGTCCAAGAGCATATCGACACAATTTGGTAGCAAGAAATTATCTGGTAGTTCTGGTAAAAGGATGCCGTTCGTGAAGAAGTCAATGTCTCCTCCAATGAAGACAGTGGGTATGAAATCTGAACTTCAAGGTGGTGAGACTGGAGGCGTAGAAGACGAGGCAGAAACCGCTGTTGATGTTGGTTCTTCCTCCATGTCACCAGCTGCTTTTGATGAAGTAGAAGCCACCACGATGATGAATCAATCAAAGGAAGAACTACCACCACCAAGAAATAACCTTGGTGGATCGTTTACTCCTCAAGCATTTACACCTCCTCAAGCAAGAAAAAGGCCAGAGTCACCTGCAGATACTGTCGATGGAGAGCCACTTATCATTCGGCAGCAATCATCGAAATCATTAAAGAAGCCTCCTACAAAGATATTTGGAGGTGATTCATTCTACGGAACAACTACTTCTAGAGTTTATGGACTCCCTGGTCCTGCTGAGAACAAGGTCATGTCGACTACAGATGCCAAAGATGAGCCTACAAGTGCCGACAAAGATATTATCAAGAAGCCTCCTGTAGAAACACCGAAAGAGAAATCACCTATTGCAGAGTCAAGGCGAAAAGAGAGCGGTAGTGCTGACAAGTCCAAAGAGGAGAGAAGACTCGTAGACGACGAAAAACGCATTTCTTCATTACTGGCTGATGCCGAGCGAAAGATGGCTATACAGTTGGAAAGAATTGAGGAAGAGCGTAATCAAATGAAGCATGAACAAGCTCAACTTGAAAAGAAGATGTTAGAAGCAGAGAAGTCTCGTGCAAAAGAAGCAAGCTTGCTTGAGAAACGTCTATCAGAAGAGATGATAATAGCAAAGCAAAAGCTACGACAAGAGACAGATCAAAAGGAAGCGGAGAGAGCTAGAACTAGGGCGAGGGAGGAAGCTCTCTGGATCGAAGAGCAACAGATTCTCGTCCAAAAGAAGTTAGAAGAACGTGTCGCAGAGGAGAAAGCCAAAGCTGATGCTGCCATCCTCGAAGCCAAACAAAAGTTGAAACAAGAAGTGACAAAGATGGAGTTGGAAAGAACTCAAGCCAGAGAATTAGAAGAATCCCTATGGATGGAGGAACAACAGAAGAAATTAGACGAACAGCTAGCAGAAGAACGGGCAAAAGTGAAGGCTGAGTTGTCTCAAGCGAAACAAGTAATGAGAGAAAAAGAGGCCCAGCAAGCTCAACTCAGGTTAGAGGAAGAAGCTCGTTTGACTGAAGAACAAAATGAACGAGTTCAAAGACTCGAGGAACGTTTAACTGAGGAGAAACTAATCAATGTGAAAGATGAACCATCTGAATCTAAATCTGAGGCAGACAACATGGAGGAGCTAGACAAGATGGTCGAAGAGAGATTACAGTTACGTATTGATGAGCTAATGAAGGAGCGTGAAGAGCAAGCTGCCAACACTCAGATATCTGCAAGTGACCTTCTGCCTAAGAGAAGTCTCGAACACACAAAAGATACTGTTACCGATGATGCTATAGCTGCCAAAAGCTCGCCAACTGGTACACCATCATTCACTGATGAGATTGACTCGATAAGCAGCAGTGATGATATCAAAGAAGATGTCACTGTTGATGCTCTAGCCACCGACCCCAAACACTTGGAATTGGTACAAATGTGTCTTCCAGCAGAGTTTGACCCATCAAGCCCCATCTATGCACAAACCAGCTCTAAAAAGATAGACAAAGAGACCTGTCTTCTACCATCAGAGTACCCATTTGTCTCTCTATTGAGGGATTCATCCCCTTACATTGTCAACCACCGACAGTCAACTATAGTGTTTCACTTGCCAGGCGATTTAATAAGTAACGTTTCTCGTTTCAACAGTGTAATAGACGACATTGCACTTACATGGTTATTTGGGATGAAGATTGTGATTTGTGTTGGCTGTAGGAAACAGGTATTAGAGAGAATGAAAAGGATGCATAGGAATGATGGCTACTTCGATTCGTCCTCAATGCGAGATGTAATGGCCACAGACTTTGAAACACTTCGTGTTCTTGAAGAAGAGGCTGGATTTGTTCGATTTGAGGTAGAGAGAGTTTTGAACCGTTGTTTAAGAAATAAAGGAGCTGACTGTAATGTTGTCTCAGGAGCTTTTGTTTCGGCAAAGCAATACGGAATAGTCGACGGAAAGGATTACAAGGTGAGAAATCTCTTTTGAAAAGTTTATATGTTAACTACTA
>Ga0214478_100224_pt1 | contig 33156 bp, 24 predicted proteins | sample M1_20Mar14CPVII9_2_FD_178001 | JGI IMG/M metagenome (GOLD analysis project Ga0214478, IMG submission 178001) | Marine eukaryotic communities from Monterey Bay, California, United States - M1_20Mar14CPVII9sort6BwellD7 | ecosystem: Environmental > Aquatic > Marine > Unclassified | place: USA... | reverse complement strand
TTCGAGATAGTACCCCAAAAATAAAAATTATCATCAAGCCTCTCTCTAGCCTCTACAGTAATATGATAAACCAAAGCAGTAGCAGCTTTTCATCACCTTTAATAGGAGAAACGATATCTTCCATCTCAAGTACTCCACCTTATGCCAATGAAAACGACAACGATCCTCCAAACAAAAGAAAAGGATGCGGTTCAAAGTTCTGTCATCTAATGGATACGTGGCCAATCACCTTTGTACTCATTGCAGCAGCAATCGGCATTGGCGTTGGGGTAGGACTATCGACATGGAACCCCGACGATACAACTCAAAAGGACACGGCCATACTATGGATCGGACTCGTTGGAGAGCTCTTCATTCGAGCCTTAAAGTGCATTGTACTTCCACTTGTTTTTGTATCCATTGCAATATCATTCATGGGTATGCTATCCCTCGGTAAGGCTGGCAAGATTGTTGGACTAACCATTGGTTTATATGTAACCACTACAGTTTGTGCATCATTGTTTGGTGTGCTCAGCTCCATCATCTTCTCACAATATTACAATCTTGAGCATGGGAATGGGGAAGATGAATACCCAGCTGATATTCGTATTGGTTGTACCATTGATGATAATTTTTATTTTTGGGGTACTATCTCGAACTTTTTATGAACTCCAATAACTTTGTAACAAATCAACACATCACGATCATGTCTTCGTTAGGCCCAATATGCTCAATCTTGTTCTGTTAGCGTCTTGATGAATAGACTTCCATCATTATCTCATTCTCTTCGTCTTGCTTGTTCACATTTATTTATTTCACTGAGGATACCGCAAATCAGGGAATAATTGGCGATAAAACTGAGCCTCCTCTCAATACTATCGCAAAGCGGCTCTCTAACCATACTCAATATACCTCTATCTGCAGAGGTTGTATGGTATATAGTATATGCTCCTTGTAGTGTTGTTTATCTCGTCGTAGAGATTATATTGAGGTCATTTCGTCGAGAGTTGCAAAAGAGTACACATCTTGTGCACAAAATTTGCAAAGCCACACATTACTTCAGATAGCTTCAGATTACCTCTAATCATCATCAAAATATCAGCTCTATCTAATATATCGTACTGAGGCATTATAAACATAAACAATAAGTATGTCAACATATACAGGAGGTAAAGACATACAGGCACTCGTAGCCGACATCGGTAGCTACTCCACTAAAATCGGCTACGCAGGCGATGATCATCCTACCGCCATTTACAATTCCACCACTGCCATTGAACGCAACACCTATAATACTAATAATAATAATAATGGTAGTAACTTTATCAACGGACCAAAACGTGATTTCACAACACGGCCACTCGTTGCCAACTCTGAAAAGAATGATGGTAATTATGAATTAGTAAATCCAATTAATTCAACTACCGGATGGGCATTCAGTCCACCTTCTCAGACCTATACTTCCTTTAATAATAATGAAAATGACAATATAAAAGATAAAATGGGTGATGTTTGGGAATCACATGAATTAATTAATCGATATTTAGATCATGCCTTTACTAATAATTTAGGCCTAGGTTCAAATTCCAACTCTCAAGATTCTGTTAGTAATCATCCATTATTATTATTGGATAAGTCACACACCCCGCCAGCGATACGTCAACGATTATGTGAGGTATTATTTGAAACACATGATTTACCAGCTGTCTTCTTTTTAAGGGATGCCGTAGCGGCATGTTATGCGGTTGGTAAGACTACTGCCACAGTAGTTGATGTGGGATATTCAAGTACAACTGTCACGCCTGTCTATGAAGGGTTTGTGGAAAGTCGTGGTATATTGCGTAATAATGCATGTGGGGGTAAGTCAGTGGAGGAGCAGGTATTGCAAATGATGGATGGGATTGTAAAACAGCAGGGTGGGATTAATAGGAAACAACGATTGAGGAGGGAGTGTGTTAAAAAGATTGAGAGTTTGAATGAGGCGGCAACTACTTCTGCTACTGCTGCCGATACTAACAAGAGAGATGCATCAGGACATTTCAAGAAGGCATCATTGCAACCACCGCCATTATCAGCCATACCTGATTACCTAATGCCTATATATCAAGTACGTCGTACCCCGACGTATACTCCTCGATCGGGACCATTCCATAATTGGTCACGTATGACATTGGCACGTGAACTCAAGGAGGGTGGATTAGGTGTTGCTGTTGGTCCATTGGGATATGTTACCACTGCCACGGCACGTGCAAATGCCGCCGCCGCTGCTGCAAGTGGTGAGGGTGAGACTAATAATCCCTCCTCGATTAATCCAGCCACGGTGAATAATATGTTCTTAACCTCGTCCAAGTTACCATATAAGTTACCAGATGGTACCAATGTTGAAATACCAACATCATCACGATGTGATGTAGTGGAATTATTCTTTGGTAATGATGAGTATAATACGAATTATCGTGAACAAGTATTTGATGATACTGTTACCCAACTTGAAGAGTATGAAGGTGAAATTGAAAAGTTACTTTCCAGAAAGAAGGATGAGGATGAGGAGGATGAGGAATCCAATAAAGATAAGATGATGGGAATTACAAGTAGTAGTGCAGGTGAGGCAGGTGATCCATATTCCAATACATCGTATAGGGGTGAGAAGACTCAGAGACATGGTGGGAAGAAGACGAAGACTTATTATCCACCAAGTACAATCTCCAAGAAGTTGTATACCGCCTGTCTTCCATATATTCGTACGGCTCCTCCCAATGATGATGTATTGGAGGGTGAAGATGGTGCAGCGGCACCCGCCCCCGTTACGAGTATCAATGATAACTACTTCCACTACCTTACCTCGGCACCACCAGCTCAAATGGTATGTGATGCAGCCTTCCGTTGTGATCGTGATCAACAAGCGGCCTTATTGGGGAATGTTGTTGTTTGTGGTGGAGGGTCGTGTATAACCGGAGCCGCGGGTGTAGGATCGGCATTAGGCGGAGGAGCCGGAGGGACATTAGGTACAGCTGGCAGCATGGGAGGAGGAGCCGTGGCGTCGGCCTTGGGGGATGAGCATGCCTTCCCCGACCGTCTACGTGAGGAGATTGAGTCTATTGTACATCGTCACACGCCAGGCTGGCGCGTGAAAGTAACATCACCAAACATTAATGAACGTGCCATTTGTTCATGGTTGGGTGGTAGTATATTGGGTAGTTTGGGTACGTTCCAGGATATGTGGATTTCAAAGAGGGATTATGAAGAGTTTGGTTCTGCCATTGTTAATCGAAAGTGTCCTTGAAATTAGATAGGTTGTTAATTGGGGTATAGATAAAGATAAGTAACGTATCTATTCACTTACCAGAGTGCTATGTAGTCTCTTATGTATGACTATATCTCTTGCAGGCTTACTAATCTTACCAAGGATACCTTCTAAAAAAGAAATAATTAACTCTCTCAAAACCAAACAATGCCTCGATCAAGAGCTATTGTACTCAATCCTCACGATATAACAGAGATATTGATTGCAGAGCGGATAGATAGTTGTAGGAGGAAGGCATATTATTGGGTGTCTGTGTAAATGTATCGATGAAATCTCTGGCCATTGAATAACCATCGAGAAAACTCAACAATTTGCATCTGAAACACCAATAAAGAACAACACAATCTTGAGAATGACCACACCATTAGACAATAACAATACATCATATAAGCCATTTGCAAAATCAAATGTTGACATTGATAATAATAATGAGGTATCTACTCTATCGGCTATAGATGAAGAGAGTATTAAAACCACAACACTATTGCAATTAAAGGAAAAGTTAGCAAATGTTCCTCATGCTGACAATCGTCATTAGTTTATGCCCAAGTGGTTACGGATATAGTTAACGATGATCATTTCCTTGGTTTCCTTTATGTAGAGAATTATAATGTTGATGTGAGTGTATAGTTTGTGTATTGTGTGCAGAGAAAGTTTTTATTTGCAAATGCAAACTCTCACAACACATTGATTTTATGTCTATTGCCCGACCACAATACACAGCTTGCACTTAAGAGGTTGCTACGATATTGGGATACTCGGCATAAAGTATTTGGTGATGATTATATTCTCCCATTGACGTTATATGGTAAGTAATTCTAGGTATCCATGTTTTGTGCACATCATATGCACTTTTTTCTGACACTTCTCTTGTCCTTATTACTGATATTATATAGGAGCAATGAAAGATAAAGTAGATGTTTTGAAGAAAGGAGTCTTAGTTCTGCTACCCGAGCCCGATGAAAGAGGTAGAGCAATCATATATACTAATCCTTCTCTACTGGGGGATGGCGATACGGCCGAGAAGGTATTTTTTTTATTTGCAATGTATTGTTATTGGTTACTGTGAACTCTTTGAACGACCTCATATTTGTCATGCCCCTCTGTCTCTGTTTCTAAAATCCTACAGATGATTCAATTGTGGTGGTATTTGATACATTGTGCAATGGAAAGGCCAAGCTGTCGAAAGGTAAGCGAGACAAGAGTCAATACAAAGGGTATTTTGTTAGGCATATAAATCTCACACTTCTTTCTCTCTGCACCCCTCGCTGATCCAACACAACAACCCTTAGAATGGATTCGTAGTCATAAACAATGCCCAAGACGTTAGAATACGCCACCTTGACACCAAAATGTGGCTAGGTAAGTCACATTCTTGTCACATTATATGCTGCACTCCTCTCCTCTAATATACCCTCACCATAACCTCTATATCATTTGCCACTAACACCCCAAGCATTTCTCAAATCTGGGGAGACTACATTTCCAGTTCGACGTCAAGCAGCACATGTGTGTAACCCACATAATTTCTTTAGAATAGATTCAGTATTTAAGGCTATGACACCCTTAAGGTCAAGACAATTAATGACACTTCATTATGGGTCAAGCAATAGAGGGTGCAAGAAAGTCTTGCCGCCAATTCATTACCAGCTAGAGTTGTACCCACCAATATAGGAGGATCATTTCATTTATCTTTAGAGGAGCTAGTTGCAGCTCGACTTGCAATAGAAGGACAAAAAGACAATACAGTGTCAAAAGTTAATCACAGTCACAGGACAAGCCATGGGGATATATCAGATGTTACCTCTTTTGATGGAGATCTAGTTAGTGCCTTTATGGGATTAGAAGAGGGTGTGGCATCAGATCCAATATCTAGCTTTCTACCACCGACAAGCAGCTCATTGACAAATCCATTCGTTGGCTTGGAGTTGGAGGGCATATCAGATTTTAGTATGGTGGCGGATCAACAACAAAGTGATACTACTGCCGAACTCAACTCAAGCATGAAGAGTCAGCTAGAGGAATTAGATTCAAAACCTAGCTCTTTACCATCACAAAATGACTCATCAAGTTATGGTACTTTGCCTAAAACAAAGGGAAGGAAACATGACGCGCTAATATCTCCCGATGGAAAGTCATATACCTACATACGTACTAATCCATCTGAACGATGCATGGTTTATAAATGCAAACATGCTCGAGGTACGGGCTGTGAAGCCATGGCTAAACGGTACTATGCAGAACTTCCAGAACGGATTGAATTTCAAGGCATTCATAATGCCGAATGTGATAAGGTCTGTGCCAAGAAGAAGATGAAAGCGATGGCTAAGCCAGCTGAATCTGAGATGAGACGAGCCCATAAGAAGGCTGCACATCGACCAAACAAGAGCTTGTCAAATTTTGCAACAACTAAAAAGTTTCCCGGGAGGTCTGGAGACGAGCGGATGAACAAGGCAGTTGCTGCCAAGAGACTTGATCCGAACATGTCACTACTCGACGCAGTATTGGCCGGCGGTTTCGTGTTTCCCAATATGAATGCACCAGGGGTCAAATTAGCCGAGGCTAAGGATTTAGATGGTGTTAGTGTTCATCAAAGGAAGAATCAACTCATGCGCAGATTAAGAACCGAGAAGAAAAAGGAGTAGGCGTTAAGCCTGTGTATAGTGTACAATGGTTTTTGGCGTGAGTTGGTTCAGTGTACAAATGTCGAATGAAAATAGAGAATAGAATGGATATTAGGAATAAGAATTTTGCTAAAAGAGGAAGTGTAACAGGATAGTGTGTCTAGTCTCGTGATACAATCTAGAAACTAGTTTCCAGTTCTGATAATCATGATAGTAACTTTTAAAACACTTGACCCTAATCTGTACACATTTTCAATAAACTATAATAGAACCACCCCCCTCATGCTAGCTGTCATCTTCTTCCACATTCACGTCGTTTGTCTTAATATATTACTTCTTCCCCTTTGTTATCGTCTTCTCTCAACTATCATTCCCCGGTCTTCAAAACAACCCTCATGTCTTAATCTTCAATGGCCGCAGCCTTCATTTGTTCAGCAACAGACGTCACCTTCTTCTCCCCCGTACTTCCAATAGTATTAGCAGTGATACGTTTCTCCCTCAACGATTCCCGATTAACAAACGTCGATTTCCTTCGAAAGTTGTTAAGTTCCAAATTCTTCCCACCCAATGCCTTACTTGCCTCTCGTTTCAATATAGCCGAGGCACGTTGTGCCGATGGACGTTTTGTTAAATCTTGATGCCAACATGATTTAATAAAGCCGGTTAGTGACGGTCCCCATAATTCGTCATGTGTCTTTGGACGTGCTCCTCGATGGACTACCATTTCGAGATATGTATTGGCATGTGTAATGTTATCAAATGGTTTTTCCATCTTTAACATTTCCCATAGCATGATACCGAAGGAATACATATCAGCCGAGTATCCTATTGTGTGGTGTATGGTGTGTGTTGAGGAGATGTATTGAGGAGGATCCGAGGGTAAAGGAGAAGAAGGACACAAGATGTGAGTAAAACACAAGATGTGAGCAAACGATCTTGAGCATACATATACCTCTCCCCCACTAACAAACGCATATACTACTTACCATACGGTTTATTCAAGGCAACCTCCGGGGCCATATACCGTAACGTACCCGTCTCCCCCGTCATTTTCCATGTCCCATCCGTATCACCCTTCTCTTTTTCATTATCACTGGGTACCTCCCGTGCTAATCCAAATCCGAACAAGACAATATCATCACGTACATTAAAACCAACATTTTCTGGTTTCAAATTACGAAATACAATATGTGTATTCGAATTACTGTGAAGATATTCAATTGCACCCACTAAATCATAGGCATAACTCAATTTAATTTCCAATAATGTATTTAATTTTGACTTAGATTTGTTTGTTAACTTGTTCAGTATATTATTGGCCGATTTACTCATAGATTTCCATTTTAATATACGTTGATCTAATGTATCAATTAATTTATCAATAATGAAGAAGAATTTAGGTGATAGTATATCTTGATTGTTGGAGATGGCACGTAGTTGTAAGATGTGTGGATGGGATATTTGGGATAGGATCATTGTTTCAATTGCCATATCGACGAGACCTTGTGTGAATATGTTATGATCCTTTGCCTTTTCTGGACTTAGTTGCTATATATATTATATATGAATGTGTGTATGAGATGAGAGATATATTGCGCACAAAAGAGATGGGCTCGCCTACACCATTGCAATTAATATATCTTCGACTCACCTTGAGAACATATCTCGCACCACCATCCTCCTCCCTTAAACAATGCTCGGCAATAAATGACTTATCCTGTGCCTTCTGTTCCTTCATATCACATATTGTTGTTGATTCATCCGATGTTGTCTTTTTGCAATCATCAAATGATGATTCGACATCATCGACAGACTGAGGCTTCTCATTATCATTACTGCCTTTGTCATTGCAATGCATAACAATAATCTCTTTCACAACACTACATTTACCACGTTGTAATACTTTGCCTAATGTTAATTCATTAATACTAAACTGGGGTATTACATCGAGTGATGCATCGATATCACTAAAGAGTTTAGAGCTCTTTGATTTAGTACAATTGATTTTTTGGGACGCGATCTTTTTACATTCAGAAAGGGAGACATAGTCTGTTGATGCTGAGCGTTGAAGTTCTGCATTTGCTTCACGTTGTTCGATTGCCCGTAGGGCTGCTTTTGATGGCATTGTAGTTTGTAGTATATTGTGTCAATTGAATGATGTGTAGGTATGATGAGATGAGCTATTGTCATGATGAGATTATTGATGCGGGGCTCAATGTCCGAGTTCAGTAGGCTTTTGGGATTAGTGCGCATGTGCGCACGCGCACGAATTTCTCGATCTCGAGCGCTACAAAGTACCCTGATATAGGGCATAAATCACGCAAATACAAATATGTGGAAATGTGCGGCGCACGTGCGGCTCGCGCACGTTAACCTCTGAAAATGCGCACTAATCCCAAAAGCCTAGAGTTCAGGCCAATCTACAGATTCTTTCTTACTTCTCACAACTCGACTCTAGCTCTACTTTTTGCAATTCAGACAATTAGTGCACTAGAGGTAATGATATGTACAATGAGCATCATGGCAGATCAATCAGTGAAAGGTCACTATCAGCAGACTATCAACATTGGGAAGGATACCAGTATGGGTATCTGTCATCTTAGAGATTATATGTCTCTACTTTAGATATCCCATCACAGTCCTCTCGCCTGACCTGTTGGAAAACAAATGAAAGATTTCAACACTTTCCATACTAGCCTTATCACATAACTTATCAACAACCTTCTTAACTTGAGCATCATATGCACTCTTTGAATGACCAACGATACATTTCAAAGTCAGCACCACAAAGCAATCGGATGACAAAAGTCCACTATCCTTGGCCATTAGTAGTAGGTCAACTTGTGATTCCATATTATGTAAACACATGTCGCTAACCCAAATTTTAACTTGTTTATCTTCTTCCTTGAGTAATAGTGGTATCGCATCTTGTATCTTCATTTGTATATGTTTAGTTTGTTCCAGTTTACTAACTGATTTGGCAAGTTTGCCAGGATCGATACTGTATACAGTCTTGCAATTAAAGTGTTCAATTAGATACTTGGTCCATCCACCTGGGGCCGAGCCACAATCTAATGCTACTACTGATTCATCATACAAGTCGGAATGTATCTTATTTCTTCCCCCTTCATTATTGTTACTTGACTTGTATGTTTCAATAGCCTCCTTGAGTTTATAATATGCTCTTCCAACCTCTACTTCTCCATCGTCACTTCTTGTACCGTCATTATTATTACTACCATCATTGTTATTATCTACTACTAAGTTACCATCCAATGTAATTAAATTATTAGCATCAACAACATCTTCATTTAAACTTGCCTCACTTAATCCCCACATGTACAAGTTATTAGATTTTACATCATTGTTTTCCCATCCTCTTCCCTTGTATTGATAGATTTCTACTATTGATAACATGTGTGTAAAGTCCTTTGGATCAATATTGATACTTGTCGATGCAGTGGCGGCAGTGTTAGTACTAGACTTCTCAGCTTGTTCAATTAATGCATCAAATGATGTTAACAACTTGGATTGATACTTTGGTGGAAAGATCTTCAATCGTAGTGATACATCCTTCTTATTGCCTTCCTGTTGTTGCTTTGATATACTTTCATAAACACTCTTTGCAAGCTCATCACAACCAACATCAGTTGATAAATTCCCTTCTACTAATTGTCCAGGTTTCACAATGTAGGATTTATTAATAGCACGTACTAATATTGGATCAGTAATTAATGATCGTGTTAATGTTGATGGATTTGTACATGATAGGAATAATAAACTGATATTCTTGGAGGCAGAATTTGCTGTTCCTACTACTTTACATGCTGTGCCATCTTCAATGTTAGCCTCAATGTCATCACCACTATTCTTCTTATTGTAATTCCTATTCAAATAGTCAACCAATCGATCTAAATGTGTCAATTGTACTTGTATAATACAATTCGCTTCCTTACCAAAGATTGTTACCTTGGATAAGATTTCCTCTTCTCGTAATCGTGCGGCATTACTACGCTTACGTGATTTGATCGATCGTGCCGCTTGGATTTCTTTATATACTGCTGTTTCTGAAGTTGTAGTACTATCGTTAGATTGAGGCGGTGATGGTTTGGGAGCATCAATTGCCAATTGAGCAGAAGTAGATGAATCAAATGTAACAAATGCATATGGACTAAATGCCTTGCGTTTGCTGCTAGCTGTATCATTGGCCTGACCAACAATTGTTACTTCATTAATACTGCCAAATTTTGATAATGTTGATCGTATTGATTGTTCAGTACAGGTGTGTGATATGCCGGCTACGAATACTCGTCGAGCATTTGATGTGTCATCGTCATTTATCTTTGATGGTGAGGAGGTTGATGTTTGTGATGTTTGAGTAGTTGCAAATGATTCTGCTAATTGATAGCATGATAGAAGTACCATGGTGATGATGATTAGTAGATTAGTAATGACTCTCATACAATATGCGGCGGCGATGATGGGTAATGTAGTAGGGGTATTGTAGATAATAATAATTGTGTGGCTTTGCAAATTTTGTGCACAAGATGTGTATTCTTTTGTAACTCCGTGATAAATCGACCTCAGTATACAATCTCTACGAGATAAATGACACTATAAAGGAGGATATATATACTAAATGCAATGGGGGAGAGGCGCCGTAAGCAATTAGTAGGTGTACGATAGTTACTACTTACGATACTACAATTGAAGAAAGATTCTGTTTTATCGCCAGTTTTCCAGCGTTTTGGTATCCTGATTAATGATAGAATGATGCAGTATGTAATTGCCTATTACGGAGACGCGGCATTACTACATATATAATATATCCTCCTTGTATTTGTTGGATACATCCATCTTTAAGTTTTATCAGTTTGGCAGAGTCTGCAGAGCAAAAACTAGACCCCGAGAAAGATTTACAAAAAGCATATCTTGTGCACCTTGGCTAACAATCTAGTATCAACTTCAGTGCAATATACCGCAACTACAACACCATCAATAACAACAATGGTACAGATTGTACGGAATGTAGGAGGTATACAAGGTCTACATGTAGCAACAGACGTTTTCACTGAATCGGTAGAGCAACGTCTCTTTGAATTAGGATCCAACATACATTCTCCCAACATTGCCTTGGCATCCACACACCATACGGGAAAGGCACAACGCAATGGTGAATCTTCTGGACCACAGATATGGCCACCGGATATGTTTAAAGTTTGTAATGTTATTGGTGATTGTGGTTTATTCCCTGGGTATATCTGTCCGGATTATTGTTTAAGTTTGAATTATCCACCCGGTAAGTAATATCTTGTGTGTTGTTTATGCATCATATGCTTTATAGTGGCGGCTCATCTCTCATGTCATATGCATTATTATATAGGTGCTGGATTTCAACATCATTTTGATTCACGGTATAGATGGGGTGAAACAGTAGTCGGTGTGTCATTAGGTCAACCATCCACAATCTACTTCCAACCAGGTAATGCTAAACAAAAGAAGAAAGGAATTCCCACTCAAGAACAACAATCAATTCTATCAGTACGTGTGAAAGAATATCCAAAGTCGGACTCCTTTGCAATCGAGGTTATATTGCCTCGACGTAGTATCTATGTTATGAGTGGTGCATCACGTGTTGAGTAAGTTATATATGTTTGTGCATATCATGTGATAAGATTTGTCTAATGCACTTACCTCTTCCCTTCCATATATATCTTCAGTTGGAAACATGGTATACGTAAACAACCAAAGAACATACCTCAAACACCATCATGGAACATACATGCCATGAGACGCTCACTCACCCTTCGTGCCACGAAACCATACTCAGATGTATGCTTAGAACGATTAGTAGAAGCAGATCCATATAATAATGCATTGAAGCAACGATTATTGGCACAACAAAAGTTTAAACCCGAGATAGATAATCTCGAAAGGGATAGACAACGTGCACGTGAATTGATTGGTATGTTGGAGAATATGTTACCCAGTCAGGCTAGGTTTAGACAAGATGAGGTGACATTTCCTTTACCACCCGAGGCTGTGGCTGCATCGAATACTCTTAGTTCATCATTCATGGGTAGTATGTTGGGCATGGGAGGCGGAGGAGGGGGTGGAAGTAGTACTGGATTTGACTTTTCCGATTCAACTTGGAGTAAGAGCAGAGTAGCAGCGGCTGCTGGTACTGCCAATATCAATCGTTTCCCTGGCGGTGGGAATGTTATGTCTACTACTTCTCCTTCCCAAAGTAATAAGAAACGTAAAAGCAATGGTGATGAGAATCAGAAGCTGAGTCCAGCTGAAATGAGGCGTCGTAGATTGGACAGGTTTTCACCCGAGAAGAAGAAGGACAGCAGTTCCTCCTCACCTACTGGCAAAGAACCCTTGGGGGATGGTGGAGGAGGTGCCATTGACCTTACAAATAGCAGTGATGAGGAGGATGTGAGTAATAATCAACGCGCTGCCACAAACAGTGATGAGGAAGACGAACAGCTACGGCAAGCTATTGCCCTGTCTATGAAATGAATTACATAATATGAGGAGAGTATAGAAATATGAGAAGAAGAAAGAAGTTGAAGTTGAGGACGAGGAGATGAGAAGAACAAGAAGCTGATAAAATATTATTAGAAGAAAACATTTAGAAACTACTACGACACTTGCATTAAAGCTCTCTCTATCTTATGATTAAAAAGATGAACTCTTCTGCAACCAATCTAACAACGAACAAAGTCATCTGCCATAAACAACACGGCAGATGTCTCATACCACCTCCAACCTATTAATACAACAAATAATATTCACAACTAAGTTTTTGGTACAATATCGACTCCCTCGCCTCCCATCTTTTTAAACTTGACCAGGCCATAGCTCACTAGGACCTTGTCCCTTGGCATTATTTGATAACATAGTCGTATCATTAGGATCGTTTAGACTGTCCAACTTATTAAGATTTGACGAGGGTGATGATGCATTGGCAAAGCTACCAGTAGTAACTGGAGTACCATGATTTTCCGTGGCTGTAGAATAATCATCAGTTGTAACATTTGTAATATCATCAGGAGCCTGTTGAGGATTTGTCATCATACCATTAACATCATTCATGTTTGGAGGTGGTGGGCTTGTGCCTGATAACTTGATATTGGCATCATCGTCTACTACACCACTGTTCTTCTTCTTCTTGTTACGCATAACAAGAAAGGCAAGGATGGCTAATAATACAACTCCTCCGGCAACGGCAATACCAATAATACCTCCGGTGGATAACTTTTCTGTACTTGATGCCTCACGTGGTTCAACATCTCCTTCCGTAACAGCATCTGTGGTGGTATCCTCTTCGTTGTCCGATCCGTCTTCACTATCACTGCTACCCTCTGAACCATCCACTGCATCACTACCCTCAGCTGCCTCATCTACTTTATCTGCAGTTGTGGGCGGAACAGGTTTAGGCCTGTAAAATGTAATACCCAATGGTCCAACACCTTCCTCTTCTACACCACTGCTATCTGTACCCTCACTTCCCTCTGTACCATCCTCACCAGCTTCTTGATCAACCACACCAACGCCACTGTTCATACCACCCTCACCACTAGGCTTTAAAACATTCGTCCCAATAACAGCACGTGTAGTACTACAAACATCATATAAATATTCTAAAAATTGCAAACTCATGTTTTCGGGATAGCCATTACTATCATATAATTCACTTAAATCAATATGTGCCCTATTAGCTTGACAACAATTTGATTCCTCACCGACTATACCACATTGACATGCTATTGTAATAAAAACATGTTGATTCTCTTCAGGTAAGTCAGAGTAGGATGTCATATTGTTGGTTGAGAAGTAGGAGTTGGAGTATGCATCGGTGAAGATGAAGAAATTTTCGGCACGTATATGATGATTTGGATCGGTGGATGCTGTTGTTATTTGTTTGTTGTTTTTGTGTGTTTTGGTGTGTATTGAGATGTGTGTGTATTTAGATGTGTGTTATTGGAGATATAGTACATGAGAGATATGAGAAGGGTAATAGATAAAGAGAAATTGATATATATTATATCAAACACCACCACATAAACCCAACAAACACCACATAAGCAATCCCTAAAACTTCATAAACCCTTTAATATACACGGCCATACAATATATACCTAATATAATGCATACAAAATATGACAAAACACAATACACAATTAAAAAAGAAACAACTTACCAGCTAATAAATTTAAACAATTTTGTGATATAAATAATTCTTCCTGTCCCTCAATACTATCCTCACGTTGATCTACCACATCCTCTTCTTGTAATTCACGCCTACTTTTATCATCTACTTTATCTGAGACGATGTCTTTGCCTTTAGCAGCTGCAGAGTTTGAGTTAATGCGGAGATTAGTATTACTTCGAAAGCGAGTGTTAAGTGTGTTAGATGTGACACTTGTTGCTGAGGTGTAGAAGAACGAGTCATTATTATTGATAGCGCCTAAAGTTATTAGTATTATTGATAGTGCTATATGTTGTGTTTGAGATATCATCTTGTGATACGATATATTGATGTATTATGTGATTGATGATTTATTGTGAGGTTTAGTTGAGTAGCTGGAGTATTGTAGTTCGTGGGGTTTATCGGTATAGTGATTCTGTATTCAAAGTTGTGACGTTTGAGAAAGTTAATTGACGTCACTAGGGCGGTAGGAGAGATAGATCCGTTATGATTTGCAATATAAGAAGGCAATTAAATCAATCCTTTGTATCAAAGATGGTGCATGTGTGAAATCGAAATTTCTTGCCTTTCTATCATATCGTCTACTCTCATAAAAAGATACCAGCGATTATCGCCAAAAATGATAAGGTTTTTTTATCTTAGAGATAGAGTCTGAGAGAGTTCGAGATTTTTCATCAACAAAAATGGCGAACTTGTTGCTTCTCTTCTTTGTTGACTGCCAACGGTCCTTCTGGCCAAACACCTACTGATAATGCCGCCCATTTCGGCGAAGCACATGAGTCTATTACTTGTTCACAACAATAGAATAGTAGTAGGCCGCTGTCTATTGCAATACAGTGAGCAAACATGACGGCAAAAGTTATCAACGCTCCGCTGCCCTCATCGCCTCCGACTCGACGTAGTCGCAGCCGTAGTAGAAGTATAATTAGAAGTCGTAGCCGTAGTAAATCTCGTCAACAAACACAAACACAGCAGCAACCTCAGCCTGCAAAGAGGAAGACAACACAAAAGAAATTACTAAATGTAAATGTACAAATCCTCAGTGTGGCAGGTGTACATATTGAAGATACTTCTAATACTAAAAAGTCGTCATTTTTACGTAAAACTACCGCTAACGCTGAACCTACAAATAATAACAACACTGATAACAGTGCTACTAATAATGTGAGCAGAGGACGTAGTAGAAGTAGAACACGATCATTAAGCCGTTCACGTTCTAAATCACGAGGTCGATCATTAAGTAGAAATCGTCGATCTTCGTCATTAGCATCACCTACTCGTGGACGAAGTACAAGACGTGTTAAGATTGCACCAGAGTCCGATCCAACTGCTATAACAATAGTTTCATCATTTGAACGTACTAGTACCTTCATCCAGGGAGGGAAGAAGGTCGGTCCGAAGAAGATTACGACGAATGTGTGTAGTCTGCCATTTGATCCATCAAGTATTGGAGAGAACGAGGGAGAGAGTGAGAACAAGAGTAGTAATAGTAGTAGTCAAGTAATTCCATGGGGTGATCAATCTAAATCATCATTTACATTCCAACGTTACTTCCGTTATGAATCATCTTCAACATCATCTAATACTTCTACTTCATCATCATTTGATCCTCTCGGTATTAACAGCAAACAACAACGATATCAACCAATCATCTGTCCAATCCAATTATCACTTTCTAAGAATGGCAAGATGTATCAATTAGGTACCGCTAGTATATACATATCAGGTGAAGAGGCTGGTGTATCTAGTATGAATGTACCCATCACTACCATCAACTCTACAACAACTTCGCCATTCAAAAAGAGTAATAACAATGTAGCAATGAAATCAATTAAGGGAGAACGAAACTTAAAGTATGGTATATCAACTAAGGCTACATTACGTATAGTAGTTACAGTTAGTGATCCATCAACTGCATTGGAACGTATTAGTAAGGCATTATCATTTGATAATAAGCAACAGCAAGAGGAAGAGGAGAATAAAAAGGTTGTTCGTATTAAAGAGCCTACCTTTTTGGAGTTTCTATGCTGCATGGGCTAATTAGATGAGCGATGGAAAGGGTTATTGAAGTAGACGGTATCTGATGAGCGGAGCTTATGGATTAAGGAAATGAGGTATACAGGTGAAATTCGTCTTAATTGTTGATTAGTATGGTGGAGCTAAGTTAGGAGGTGATTGTAAATGGTGTTTTGATTAATAGGACCTTTGATGATAACTTGATGGTTCGATAGTGTAATGTAAAAGTAATCTAAAGGTGATCTAGATAGTATAGTCAGTTACATATCCAATCGGTAGTTCATTACTGGTTTCAATAGTCGGAGTCCATATCGTCGTCCGAGGCACCATTCAACTTATTCCTTGCCAACTTGATAAGCGCTTCTGAATACTCACCCGACGCATTCTTGATTATCATATTCAAAGCTTCTTCCCTGGCTTTCTCCTCACGAGCATGACTCGAGAAGGGCTCTGGCATATTGTCTCTATCCATTGTCACATTGTCCACCAAATCCTTAGCATCTCGTACTGCATTATGACTTAAAGAATAGTCATAGAGGTATCGGCGCATCTCAGGGTCACCATTTCCCAAATCAAGTCTCCTCAGGTGAGAAAGGTTTCGAATGCATTCAATAAGTGGTTCATCGTACGGCATTTTGTTCCTATACTCATCACTAAAGGGATCTGGATCATTCCAATACTCCGTAGAGAAGACATCTGATACGTCCAACCGAGTCAAGTTGTTGAAACTTTTGCCAATTGCTTTGAATGTCCAGGGAGGAAGCTCTAATCCAGGTCCCCTTACTGAGAGAACTTTCAATGTGTCCTTTAAATGAGGTGCTTTTGTAACCACACCCTCTATAAACTCTTTATCAAGATGTGTTTGAAATCCCGAACTTTGCAAGTATAATTCCTCCAACGATGTACAAGCCATGAGTAGTTTCATCAAATCACTATCAAATAGGACTGCTTTATCACCCCGTAGTACTTTATCCCTATGATCCTTATCATCTCTAACCTTGTACATGACAGACTTAATTTCATTTGCGTTGGTTGGGAGAACAAACTTTGAACCATCATCCTTACTCTCATCAAATTCAAACTCTGCAGGGATTTGACTATCAGGATACATACGAGAATAGAATACTTTTCCACCACTATCCCGTACTTGAATCTTAACCAATTCACTCTTTAGTGTGGCCTCGAATCTAGCTTTCTCGCGTGCTAATTCTAAATACTCTTGATCATCCGCCCTCTCTTTATCAATTTCACTTTGTTTCATAACACGGATAAGGATTTCTTCATCATTATCGTAATTTCGTAAATCTCTTGAGTTGAATGGAGGTAGATCGTCATCACCAGCAGGAGGTTCATAATCTGTAAACCACTCACTGTTATCTCGAATTTCTCTCGCCTTTGTAACTGCCTCATTATAATTGCTATATTTCTCAGTAGAAACGTCAACATCAGTTCGGCATATCATCTCGGCCCTATTCCAGTTTCTTCCTCTATTGCAACCATAGGAGGTTGGATATGTTTCAGTAACAATAACGTAATCGTCTGACATTATAACTATGGTAGGTGCACCTAAAAAAAATGACACAAGATGTGCACAAAATAGTAAAGACTTTCTTGTTGAATGAATATTGATACTATCGTCTCCAAACCAATGTAATTAAGAGCATAAAAACTACTGTTATGCCTGCAATCTATATGCTAGACAACTTATTACAAAGCCAATCAATAGCTGCAGACTGCAATGCCAATGCTCTACGAACAAAATGTTAGGCGGGGAAGATGAGATTATAAATGGTATCCTCATCGGTATCCTTAATTGCACGTGACTACATGATGAGATAAAGCGCTAAATACTCTATTTGCCTCACGATATGGCAGAGATCTAGTGGCTTCAAATGATGCTGCTCTATGCTATATATAGATGCATATAACCCTAATACTCTTACAAAAAGTCTACCTAAACCTCAATTCTAAAAGTGAACACATATAAGGCTGGCGCATGCAAATTCTCGGGAAGGTCTTAATGGGAGTTAAAGTGAAATTAATTTTACTAAGTACTTACCTAGACCTTAACTCGTACTTGTAGCATACTATTAGTTGTGTTCATACAACCTCTAGTCTAGTTTAGCTTTAGCAATATGAATTACATGCACAGAAGAGAAGATATAACGCCTGGTATACGCGAGGGGTATAGATGCGTCTATCGTATAGGCAATGCTGTGCGTAGCGGAGAGATTGTGGTGCGCTATCAAGAGTCGCCACTTCTCTTTAATCCTACTTCGACTTCGACTGAACAGTCCAATGACGGCGATGTTGATGCTAATGCTAATGAATCTCAAGAGTTATTAGGTGGCGGTGGTCGTGTGTTGGAGATTGGAGCCCCGCCGTCATTGCCGCCGTCTCAAGAACCGAGTTTGGATGATATTCTATTCACTGAACTCGACATTGGATATGTTGTAGCATCTCCTTCCTCGAATGTAAACCGGTTGTCAGATTCATCATCTTCTAATTCGTCTTCTGGTTATGGTATGGCATTGGCTAGCGTTTGCATTTTCCCGCTTGTTGCATTGTTCTTGCAATTAGTAAAGAAGTTGTTTGTTGGACGTCCAAGAGGCTCGACTCGTACCAATGACACTACCAAATCAAGTCCAAGCTTATCCATCACGGATAGACCGAATAACACCGACATTCAAATCTTCATCAAGACGTCGAGTGGATATATTACACTCGACGTGAACGTCCAAGACACTGTCGACAGCGTGCAGAAGAAGGCTCAAGCCAAGCTTGGGTTGGATGTTGTACCCCAACTTTACTTCAGTAGTAAGAAACTCGAAAGTAGATGCTTGTTGTTTGATTACAACGTACAAAAGGAGTCTACACTTCACTTGTCACACGGTCTTCGTGGAGGTAGTGAAATGGATGCCGAGCCATGGTGGTTTAACTCTAGCCTTTGTCATCCATGTAGAGAAGAACCAAACAACGAGATGTTGTTGGACAACGACGACGACGGCATGAGCATTGACTCATTCCATACAGCACCCGATGACACGATGGATATTGGCTTTGATATTGATTGGGACGAGGCTGCTGCCGCCGCTGCACCTCGTGTTGATGCTTACTCTTCGGGTGAGGAAGACGATTATGCAATGCCACTTCGCGGAGGCGATAATATTTCCAATGGACAAGCTACTGCTACATCCAATAACAACCCACCACCGTCTGCTCGTGTCTCGACGGGAGCTGCAACTGCAGCCGCACCTCTCCACTATGCCCCAGGAGCTTTCGATAATCCAATGGCAATGGCGGAAGAGATGGAAGCATCAGGTGGTGGAGGTGGAGGTGGTCCCACAACAGCCACAACTGCTCCAGCCAAGCGTATTGATCATCCATTCAAGGGCAAGAGAGTCTTGAAAGATGGTTATTCCCAAGGGAGTGGTACAAAAGTAACCGAAGAAGCCTTCCATACCAAAGTCAAGACTTGGCTACTGGAGATATCCGATCAACCAAACATCATTGGTCCCGATGGCAAAGCCCGCAGAGGTAACTGCCTTTCATTCCTATCAGACAAACCAGCTGCGGTTGATGCAGTCGCATTGGCTCTAGTCAAGCATTTCCGACTAGACAAAGAGATGAGGCAACAGTACTTGGTTAACGAGTATCGACATTCGTTAAGGCATGCACAATCAGGATGGAACTCACGACATGGAGGACAGAAGTCTTTCCAACTACCTTTGCATTATGAGAAGGCACCCGAGGATGCCGAGGCACAAACAGACTTGAAGGAGGCTGCCGAATTACCAATCGACTTGTCTGCATGGACAACCTTGTTCAACTTGAAAGATACCGCCCTCAAGACGATCAAGGGTACTGCTGGAGGTACAGTAGGATTGGTGCATGGTAAAACTGGCAGGTCAGTTATCAGTAAATCAATGGAAAAGGCATACGAATCTGCACAAGCGAGGCTTACCTATCTAAAAGACAACTACGCCACACCATTTGCTACCAAGTTTTGTAGGGATGTGACTGGTCAAACATCAACTAGAGAAGATTCCGAACGTGTTACTCTCCCTCCTCACATGAACAAGCGGTCGATCTTTTGTGATTGGTGTGAACAAAACGGTTGGCAGGTCAAGATGATTGACAAGTGTAAGGCCAAGATGGCTCAGATCAAAGACTGGGAGTTGGCGGATGGCTTCTACCGTACACAAGCTGAGGCTGATCAACATGAAGGCGGAAAGGTTGCTCTTCCGATTTGCTCGTACCGATCATTCATTCGGTATTGGGATACTAACTTTCCCAAGCTTGTCATTCGTAAGAGTGGCGAAGATACTTGTGATGATTGCCACAGGATCATGCTCAACATTCGGGCACTTGAAAGGAAGAGAGATGCAGCTCTTGCAAAGCGTGCAGCCGAGCGCGAGGCCAATGGCGAAGCCGATGTCAATGGCACTACGCCATCAGAGTTATCCGAATATGCCAATAAACTGCAGGCGGAGATTGATCACGTCCGACAGCATATTGTTATGGCTGATTCGAACAGAGCTAAGTATAATGAATATGAGAAGCAGGCAGCAGAAGACACTGCAAACAATGTGCCATGGGGTCAACGTACCAAGTTTTTTGTAATTGATATGGGCCAGAATGCGCTCTTACCAACGCTGCGTGGTGAGCAGATGGGTGCCTTCTATTACATGTCTCCACTTGTCCACCTTATCTTTGGTAAGTTACTGATCCTCTCCGCTCGAAACTTCTTCATGGGTCTATGTCAACAATAACTAATCAAATTCTTGTCCTTGCATATACAGGTGTGTATGAGGCAGGTCGTAAACACATGAATACCTATATTTGGGAGGAGTCGGAAGCCAATCGAGGGGCAAATAACATTATTTCTTGTCTCTACAAAGACTTGGAGAAGACTGGTATTGTTCATATCGGGGATGATGAGGAGAAGGAGGGTGGACTTGGACATCTTGTAATTGCCGCAGACAACTGCTCCGGACAGAACAAGAACAAGGCGATGATCAGGTTCTGTGTGTGGTTGGTAGAGGCAGGATATGCCAAGAAGGTTACTCTCCTCTTCCTCATCAAGGGCCACACGAAGAATGAATGTGACAAGTCGTTCAACCTCCTAAAGATGGGCACCAAGGGGGAAGATCTTTGGACAGATGTACAGCTCGATGCCGCATACACGAAGAACAACGAGGAATACATCACACTTGAACGAGTGACACATGAATCGATGTTTGATTGGACGACAGGACTTGAAAAAGTGTATGATGAACCTCCATCTGGAACTACCTTGTCAAACCATGTCTTTACTTTTGGTGGTGTTGGTGATGTTGTGGATGACGAGAAGGATGCTATTACTTCGACAACCTACCAACGCAAGTTGTATTGTGGTGCAGACAAAGAATACTCGACAGACTTGCTACCATCCCGTGTCAGACTTCAGATGCAACACTCCGAGGATGCTGAGGAGGCCAGGAAGCAAGCCATTCGTAATCTTCCAGACAACCTACGTTCTCTCCCCGCTCCTGGACTTTCAGCAATCAAAGCCAACGAGTGTGTGAAGAAGCTCGGTCCATTGGCACCAGTAGAGTATCAACCATACTACTTGAACCGAATGACAGACAAACTCCAGGATAAGTTTGACAAAGTCAAAGCAGAAAAGAATAAGAAGAGGAAGGATAAGAAACAGAACAAGAAAAGACAGATTGAGGAGGCAAATGCAACTGACACCCAACTCACCTCGTCCAATGAGCCTAGCCGCCAAGACGACGTTCGAGTTCAACACCCTGGTGGACGAAATCAGTATGCAGCACATCTTTTGGAAATAGACAACTTTCAAATTGTACACAGTGATGGACGTCGAGAAGCTCTAACCTTCACGACTGCAGACCAATTCACCTCGTCCAATGAGCCCAACAGCCAAGACGACGTTCGAGTTGAACATCCATCATTACAAACACTTCCAAATGGAGGGTGCCGTCTCTAACTTCTCGCTACTGCAGCAATTTTGATGATGTATTTTATTGTATAGTTTTATTGTATAGAAGTGAATGTATTGATATGGATGAATAGCGGAGGATATGTACATACAGGTTGTATAGATGTTTAGTTTTTGAGAATGTATATTGTTGTACAGTGATTGATTTTGAAGTGTTGTAGCTTGAGCTTAATGAGTTGATAACACGATGTATATATTGTATAAACTTCTTGATATACCTCCTCTCTCGTGTAAATAGTATGTATATCAATCTTCAATCCAATAAACGTAGGAGCAATACAACATCCGGTATCCTTACCCTCAACATACTGTATAATGTATAGTACACACCACTAAACATTAATAAACTACCACACCATCCACCACCACGATGACTAAACTATCTAAACACGATGACAATTCGATTATAATCCTAATGTATCGGCTAATAACTGAAGTATATCCCATCTAATACACTAACAACGTCTCAACTAACTGCTTTATTTACACGTCTTTGATATGCAAATAAGTAATATCTCTAACATCGTATCTCACGTCTCGTGGTAATTATATGACTAATTCAAGTAACCAATAAGCCTCTGTATATATAACAACCACCGATAACGTAATCGACCATTGTGGAGCTGATAATGTTGTTGCAATCAACAGCCTACCAAGTAACCAAGTATACCAATTTACACGTTTTAAATGCGTAAAAACACCGTATCTGAGCGTTGCAAAATATTAAAAAATGTTAAATTTAATCGAATTAAAGACCAATATCAATGTATATATCATAGATAAGGAGTAATGAACGAGAGATGCCGTCTAATTAATAGCAGTTACAAAGTTGGTATTTGACTACGACCACTAAGGTAATTACTTAGAGGATCTAATTTTGACTCCCGTTTTTACCTTCCCGAGAATTTGCATGCGCCTGTCTTATATTGTGCACAAAAGTAAAAACATAAATAGACCAAACTTTCTCCACTCTTCTTTCACTTTCAACATACAGTATCATATCCTGACTGAACATCTTCAATCTTTTCTTCAGTCTCAGTTATTCTTCAGCTGGATTTACTTCTTCCGCTATACTGTCACAATCCGACGCCCGTCGAGAGTGTTGAGAATGATGTGAGCTCTTTGATACACCCGATGAGAACGGCCTGGAGAAGGGCCTAGTTGTTGAGCCGGTACTACCCGATGAATGATTTGATCCACCCCTTGAATGTGAGCTACTTTTTAGTATACCCGATCCTGATACACCACCACTACTATTGGAGTATGATCTTGATTCTTTACTTCCATTGCTCACCACAAACTTACTTGCAAAGCCATTATCATCTCCTCCTCCAAACGATACATGATTCTTACCCAACATGGGCCTCAAATCTTTGTCACCCAGCGAGCCTCTCCGTTGCGGTTTTTCCTTTAAGGTCTTATCATATATGATGTCAGGAGATACTGCATTATCCTCATTTCTCAAAGCTATCAATCTATCATCGATCCCTTTATGTGCCTCGTATGCCATGATATGTTTGATAAGGCCATCCTCTGTAGTTGCACGTTCATTGGCCAGTGTCGACATTTGTATACCTCGATCGATGAGGTTTCTTCGAGCCATATTCCCTGGTTCTAACCTCCTTGCCAGATGTAGACAGAGTTCTGCTGCCATTGTTTTGACTGACCATCCATCTGTCACAAAGTTAAGATCCGTCATATCAGGAGCATCAAACTCAAGTATCATGTCAATATCCGCAGGCTCGACAGTATCATACTCTTCTGTACTCCCGTCACAAATCTTGAGCAGCAAACACATGGGCAAGTGAAGTGCCCCAACGGCAAAGTGGTTCTCTATACCCGGCGGTGCCCACTTTAGATAGAATTCTCGACACTTATCAACCTCTCCGCTCCATTTTAACACCCTGATGAGTGGCCAGAAGATATGATAGAGTCCTATCATATCCTTGGTATCATACGACGGGAGTATTTCGGCAATTACTTGATCACATCTTTGAATTGCCTGTTTAGTCTGTCCTCTTTGGAGATACCATAAAGCACTTATGGCATATGTCACCGCTACTCTATTAACAGAATATGCCTTGTATATCAATGGGGCATGTTCATCTGGCATGTATATACTCGTCATGACCTAAGGTATGATTAAATGTGGATAAGAGAAAGATGAGATTCGTATACTTGATATGTGACACGTCATATGCACACGGATAATATCGGAGCCTCTACTTACCGTAAAGTATTGAAACGCCTTGTCTATTGATCCGATTCGTCCATACCACTCTGCCAAGGCACCCAACGACCTGACCAAATGATAGCTTTGCACTTGAGCCTCATGATAGAACCGGCTATAAAGATCCATTTCAAGGTTACATGAATCATTCTGATTGATCACTCCGCCTTTCAGTTGTATACTAACTCGATTATAGATGGGAAACATAATGGATATATCCTTAATCTTCTTACTCGCGGGACAGTTTTCAAAGATTCTCATGGCATTAATATTCAACTCCGCCGATAAAGGAAAGGCAGCAAACCCGTGCAATTTCATTAATGCATCACCTTTGATGATAAGGAGTTGCAGTATCATTTCTAACTCTTCCGGAGCCAACTTGTTTAAATCCTGTTGTGTAAATCCTGCCCCGATATACTCCTTGTAACGACGTTGATCACCCAAGGCTAGGACACCTCCTTGCTTCTCGGGTGTTTTCCATACCTCGAGTGTTTCATCAATCAACTCTAATGTCTCTTCAGTACGGCCAATCTTGCTATACATTTCAGCCATTTTAACGGCATACGCAGCAGAGCCACGTCCTGTAACCGAGTTACTATCACCACCATATCCACCGCCACCTCCCTCACCATACACACCACTCATACCCAATACTGATCTACTACCATTCTTGGACTTTAACGCACCTAACTTGACATAACCAATATAATAATTCGAACAAATTGGTAATGCCAACACCACAATAATAGATGAATATGCACGTATACTCGGAGCGTTATAATAATATGTCATACCCACAATTGGTAAGTTTGTTACTAATAAGCGTAGGACTGCCATAAAAGTTAATTTTAATTTGAGACGTTCATCAATAATTTGTGGTAGCTTTTCCATTTCACTTCGTGGTCGTATGTTTAGTATATATGCACAACCGAAGGGTAGTAGTACGAATAATATTGAGAGGAAGTATATTGCATATGATGCTGATGTTGAACTTTGACAAGTATATTGGCCAATTTGTGTATTTGTTGATACGTAGTCTGTAACACTACCCTCAGAATTACTACTATAATATGCACCATAATCAATAGAACTAGTACTAAACACCATACCATATCGTAATACCGGTACACAAAGTACAATAATCTGCAAAACCAATTGCGGTGAACATAATATCAAAATGGCTTTGAACATTTGTTTCCAATCAATCTTAACACGAAGTGGTTGACCTTGATTCGTACCCATACGCTTACGTAAATGTATTGCAGAGTAGTCACATCCACTTAATGCCGATATTGATATCATTATTGTGGTGCGTAACTTTGCTATTCGTTCGGAACGTTTACTTAAGCCAAGATTGTTATTGGAGTCATTATTTGTACCTCCGCCTTCTCCTGAACTCCGTGTAGTTGAACTAACAGCACTACCTCGATTACCACCACCCATTAACGGGTTACTCATCAATGTACTAATTCTCCAAGCTCGTGCGGCAATAATACTACCACAACAACTTAAACTCATAAACATTATCGGTTCACGTATCAAACAACCAATGTTACTAATATAAACATATAAAAAACACATTGAAGTAGTTATTATTGTAGAGAAGATGAAGTAACAAACATATATTGGTTGTGCAAATTCTAATACACGTTTCGATTGATTGTAATAGAATGTTATGAAGAGTATTATTTGTGAGATGGCAATTAATGAGAGGATTATTGACATTATTATCTGGAATGGAAGTGGTTGGGATAGGATTATCATTGTTGTTGTTGGGGTATCTTGAGTAGAAGTTGATAGTTGAGGCGTAGCCACATCTTGCTCTTTTGATATGTCATCTTCTTTTAACAATCGAGCATACTCGATGTCGGATGCACGGTGGTATCCTAAGTTGTGCACATCTTGTGCATCTATATTGTTATCGATGTTTTTAGAGCTTCTATTGACATTCTCTGTACCCCTAAGACCATTGTTGTTATTGGGTTTATTGATATCTACACTCGATGCGTCATGTTGCTGTCGAGCTGTCGATGAATGACTTTTGACAGATATGCAAAAAAGTAGAAATATTGTTGCAATGGATATGAGCAAATTTCTAGATATCATCTTTAACAACGAGTGCACTACTACTCCTGACGGCTACTGTATTGATATGAACATCTATATGTGCCGATATCTAATTGTATTAGAGGGTCGGGGGGCTATTGCAAGAGCGAGGGTATGAGTTGGGAGAGGCCTTTGATCGTTTGATCGCTAAAATCTATCCCATATTTGCAAGCATTTATCCGTCCGTAGAGTAAGAGAGAAGGCACTACTTATACGTATTCACATTACTCAATTGTTGTTGGCGTATATCTATCATGTGTTGGTTGGATGAATGTAAATCATGTGGCAAGCCGACGTGGGCTGGCTGAGGTTAGTTATTTGTGCCGTCAAAGAAGCGGTGTGTTTTTATATATATAATCTCCCCTTTTTCTCGAACTCGAAAGATATGTTATTGCAATATATTCAATAAGCCTTTCCTACTAACTCCATATATTACTTCCATGTACTACCATATTAGGCAAACATATAGATGACGCATTGTAAGTGTATTGTACTCTTTATTTTATGACGAAAAGCTGCTCACTCACACCGGATTTTATGCTCTCTCTTCTATATATTATAATATTGCGCAAATCAAATATATTTTACAGAAAAGATATATCAATTGACATGCGTTGTCCAGGATGGAAGACGGGAAAATGTTCAAAAGCGGGAGGATTCATGTATACACATCAATTTACATGCAAAGATTGTGGTATGGAAATACAAGCATCGAATGAAGATTATCTTAGAGATTTAAAGAAGAATCATAAGAAGAAGTCAAAGGGTATGTTTGGTGAGAGTCAATGTGATAAACAAAGGAAGGGGAAGAAGGTATAGACGAATGAAAGAGAATTGGAGAGATAAGGAACAAACAAATCGAATGATGGATTTGGGATGAATGAACACAGTATACCAATCTCATATCTTTGAATGATACAAAAGGATATTTACTTTCTGTAACGGCACCTTTTTGTTGAGATAAAGATACGAGATCAGTATGAGTGTTCATATAAGGTATGTCAACTTTTGGGAGTATACAGTATACGTAGTGATTGTTTAAGAGACTAGAAATGTATAGTTTAGAAGTAATGGTGGTAATGTCTAATCTCAATAGAGTATCATATGTGATGTGATCTGAACGGTATGATAGTATCTACATACGATCTGATTTGTTAGGGTATTGAATCAGTAGTACTTGAAATGATAATCAAATCGTTATTCTTATTGTTCAATATATAATAAATGAATCAAAATTGTTTGCTCTTGCTAGTGTACTAAAAACCACACAACAAACGACAGCCAGAACTGTCCCTTTATAAATCCCCAAGTAAGATCAATGGTAACCTAGACCCGATTGGCAACATCTACACACTTTTCTTTCCATTTGACAATAACTAAATGAAATTGAATTCGACATTGAATGAGTTCAATTTTGCATCCCATGTGATTGATGTTACGCGTGCCTTTCTGCTATGAGCTATCTTCAATTCATTTCTCACCGTAACAACAGGGAGTGAACTACCAAGTTTCGTTGTTCCGATCTTTCTGAATAAAGCATCGACACTTGTTGTTGTAACTTTTAAACCTTTCCAAGACTGCCACACATTCTCTACTCCCCTCATGCTGGTGTCGTAGTAAGGGCCTGATTGCCATGGTTTATTATCAAAGCTGTTCATTGGTGCTACGCAGCGATCGTCAATACCATACTGACCAATTGCAACGCATGCAACTTTGGACACTCGACTACCCTCTTTGCAGAGCGGCTGAACAATCCACGCCTCACCAGAGGGTAGCTGTTTCCATCCGACGATGAGTATGTCACGTTGCTGGATTGAATTGTCACTAACGAATGCGGTACTTGGGCAAAATGAAGTTGATACTACGGGACCATTCTTTATTAACTCATCTTTAATATCCTCAACAGAATACAGTACTTTTGCACCGCCATACGAGTAGAAGAGCTGCTCGACAGTAGCAATAGTAGGTTTTGTAGCCACATTCTTATTACTATAAAAGAATTCTAAACGTCTTCCATGTGCAATCGCACCGCGTGTATTAATACACTGATAAGCTACCGCAACTGAAACCGCATGACTCGTCATTTGTGGTAGTACATAAGGATTGTTATATTGAATGTGAGGCCACTTGTTTGTCACATCAAATTCCAATGCATATCCCATACCATTAGGAGATGACCCATGAGTATAGGAAGAAGGTTTCTTCTTCTTTCTGGCAGGAGTTGATGCCAAACAATCGTCATAGAAAGTTTTTACATCCTGGCAAATCCTAGTAGCTCTTTCATCACCGGGATGCTTATCGGGATGGACACGTAATAACAAAGCCTTGAATGTCTTTTTTGTTTCAGTGTTATTACCTAAACTAACTGTGAGGGTATCAATTGAATAACATATGTAAAAGATAAATAAGTATCTGACAAGTTTTTGTGCATATCATATGTCTCTTTTTTTCAACAACTCACCTAGACCAGGTGTGGCAAGTTGGAGTAGTGTAAGTAATACCTCTCTACTCGGATCTTTTTTAATAATGATATCTACCTGATCGAGGAATAGACGGCGGAATGGATCACTCATTGTTATTGTTATGTAGTTTAGGTTGTTGATAATAGGTATTGCAATGATATGTGTATTTTTTTGTTTTGTATTATTCTTGTTATGATTGTGCGGCCGCTTCAAGATATCAAATTATTGATGGATTGCAAATATAACTCAATCAGTCGATGAAGAATAGTAGAGGATCTCTTTGTAATGCTGAGTGTTGGTGTTTTGGGCAATATGTATGTTTGGTGGCGTGTGTAATTTATGACTTGTGAAAAGGTGCACCGTCTATATCCGGGTATTAACCTATAAATTTGTGTTTTTGTAGAAGTACCCCGATATGATTTAACCGAACAGTCAATGTGATAAAAATGATAAACAAAGGAAAGGAAGAAGATAGTAAGGATGTCAAGGACAAAACTGATGGATTAGATACTGGTCCATATCTTTGAATGATACAAAGGGATTAAGATACAAATTTAACCTTCTGCGGTGTACCTTTTGTTGTGCGAGATGGTTGGTGTTCATATGTGAGGTGTCTGTCAACTTTTGGCTTTTGGGTCGGTCTTTGTGATTTAAGAGACTAGAAATGTATAGTTCTTATAAAGTAGTGTGCATCAAACAGGTATTTATTTAAGAAAATACTATACAACCACTATCCCCCCATCAACTAGAAATTCTCCCCATCATATACACTAATTGTAAACTAAGTTGCAAGCTGCTTCTTTAGATCATCAATCTCGTCCTTAGCAGCCAAAAGTCGATTTACCATATCATCAAGCTTCCCTGCATATGCAGTATTAAGGTTGTCCTTAGCAGTAGCAAGCTCCGCATGAGCAGCGGAAACTTGCCTCCTCAAATCTTCTTTCTCCTCATGAGCAGCAGTAAGTTGCTTAGTCAAGTCATTCTTGGTGATCTTGGCAGTGGCCAAATTGTTAGTTGCAGTGGTAAGTTTTCTCCTCAAGTCATTGTTTTCAGTCTGAGCAGCGAGAAGGTGTGTGTTGGAAGTAGTGAGATCTCTATTTGCCTTCTCGAGTCTTCTCTTCACATCAGCAAGTTCGGTAGATAGTTCACTATCACGTGATACGGCACGTCTTGCAGGAAGCTTCCGATTATCTTCCTCTATCTCGATCTCCTCACTTTCCGATTCTGATGTTAACTCGGAATAGGATACAGGCTTCTTACGCCTTGGACCTTGTGCCTCCTCAGATACTTGTGTCCCCCCATTTGTGGCCTTCCTCTTCCTTTCGGTTCTCTTACTTTTGGGTGCAGCCTTGAGCCTATAAAGAGTATCTTTACCTAGTATCGTTTTAATCGGCTTCCGAGTATCCACACGAATCTTATCTTCAGCTGACTTCTTAGATGTATACTCATATGTTGTTAAGTCCGAGTCAGCTAGAGACTTAACATTGTCAGTTTCAATCTCATCACCAAATGATGCGATGGCCTTTGAGAGTGGAAATTTCTTTTCAGCAAACTTCTTAAAGTGGATTGTATAGAAACAATGTGCCGCACTACCAACCGATGCGTACAAATTCTCTTTGTGTACTTTGCCGTATCGTTCATGGCCAAATGCAACTAGAAGAAGAGCGGGAGTTAGATAACGATGTTGAGACACAGGTATACACAAAAGACAAACAGAACACTTACTATCCTCCTTGGTTGGATTAAGTGTTAGATGCCCTCCTACATCATCAACTATAATGGTAAGCCCTTGACAATAGTCAGAGGATGTACCGCTTAGACCTAACATAGTACGAGCATCAAGTTCTGTCTTGATTAGACGCCCTGCCATTCTACTATATATAAAAAGTGATCCTTGCTTCTTCTTCCTCGTTTCTGTAACTCTTGTGACATCAAACCCAAAAAACACTCGTAACTTATATGCATCTTGTTGATGTTGATGGTTGGATTATGCTGCCACGGTATCTTCTTATTAATGTCAACAGTGAATGATGATAATTCAACTAAACGGGATGGCCAATACTTGAATTCCACTTTCTTCCCACAAACTAAAAAGTCAAAGTCATCTGGGATATGTAGATAAGTTTTAGGTAATTCTGTCTCAAGTTCCTTAATCAATCCGTGAACTGCCTTAGACATAGACGCATCCAATCCAACCGCATTTGATTCGACATAGTCCTGTTGTGCATGAATCTTATCTAGCACAACAAAGAAGACATATGGATTTGTGGAAAACTTAGTGCACATAGCATTTGCATGACAACACAACCTTTCAATACCAACAAGAAAGTTTGGTTCACTTGCATGAGATGCCTTTCCATACTCTGCAATACAATTCTTCACGTCGGCATATCGGGGCATGTTGAACAAATCTAACATTTGATCGTTCAATGATGTCCCACCATTTAGAGAAAACTCAAACGATGGTAAACTAAGTATCCCCACAATAGACAGAGAGATCAAGTGTCAGAAGGGTTATAATATACACATCATATGCACATTAATCATACATCACACACATAACGAGGCTACTCACTAGATACCTTTCTCCTTTTGTAAATCTCGTGCAATAATCCCCAACTGAATAGTTTTATCAGCACCTACACCTTCCTTTACCATAACAAATGAACGATCACTAAGCACCTCACATGCCTGCATTTATAGATAAAGAGAGACATTAATTCAGGCGAATGTACACAGACATCGTACATGCAAAAACAAACACAACTCTATGCACAAAATCTAACTTGCCTGCTTTAATCCAACTCCATTCTCTCCAACCTTATCCTTATCCGACACACCTCGCTTGGATGATTTGAATAAAGTAAGGATATCTTTTAATGGCATAATCTTCTTGATTGAGTTGTTAACTACACACAATCCTGTAGTCTTCATATTGTTCTGTACTTTATACTCATCAGGGTATATGTGTAATTTTCCAATAAAACCGGTACTATCAATACCCTCCTGAACAGCGGCATCTAATCCGTCATCCACTATATCAAATAATGCTTGAATCTTTGATTGAAACCCACGACACAATGTATCCTGTATAGATATAAGGAGATGAATGAGACGAATAAACATAAGATGTACACATGATGTGAGCAAAACTGCAAATTGTATTCTCTTACCCATGCGCCCTCACCATCTACGCGGGTAGTCTCAACACGAGGAGCACGATGGGGCATTTTTAATATGCAATACAGTAGGTCTATTATTTGCAAAAGTACTGGACGCCGTATACAAACTCAGATAATATGAGATAGAATGGTCTCTTATTTTTTTGCAAAATGTTCTTTATCAATATTGTAATGAGTGTAGAATATAACTATATAACCGTTTTATGAGCCTTATCTGAGCGTTCCGAGCTTATGTGTGCGACATCTTGTGTGTGTTTGGTACGTCTACTCCGCCTATTAGTTTAGCATTCTCTAGCATCTTGTCTTGCATGCTTTGTTGCATATTTGTTGTTTAGTTTTATGCGGGTCTACGTATCGACCTCAATGGCATAAATCTTTTAAATCATCTCAATCCTTGTGCTAACTACAGCTAACCCCGCCTCCTTCTATCATCCAATAATGGAGGTAATACTGGTTGCAAGGAAGTTTGTAACTGACATTCATGTTCTAAATAATACATAATAAGATCTACATAACTGTGCTGATCGATGAACAAGAGCTCAGGATCAATCCCAAATCGACAACTCTCTAACTTCTTCCCATTCCCATACACATACGACTACTTGATGAATGTGAACTTGAGCTTGTATTGACGTCTCTCAGGTTCCCATTTAACTGAGTTTAAAGTTGCCTTTTTGCTATGAGCTATCTTGTTTTCGTCTCGAACAGTAATAGTAGGGGCTTCTGTTAGAGTTCCAAGACTTACTACTGTGCCAATTTCTTTGAATAAAGCATCAATACTATCGACAAACGACTCAATAACTGGCCATGTCTGCCACACATTCTCAACACCTGTCATGTTGGCATCATAGTAAGGACCAGATTGCCATGGTTTGTTCTCAAGATTGCTCTTTGGAGCTAAGCAGCAGTCATCAATACCAAACTGGCCCATAGCAACGTAAACTACTTGAGACGTAAGGCCACCGTTATGGTAGAGCGGCTGAACTATCCACACTTCTCCACTTGCAAGTTGTTTCCATCCAACAATGAGT
>Ga0214478_100223_pt1 | contig 33166 bp, 30 predicted proteins | sample M1_20Mar14CPVII9_2_FD_178001 | JGI IMG/M metagenome (GOLD analysis project Ga0214478, IMG submission 178001) | Marine eukaryotic communities from Monterey Bay, California, United States - M1_20Mar14CPVII9sort6BwellD7 | ecosystem: Environmental > Aquatic > Marine > Unclassified | place: USA... | reverse complement strand
GGTGAAGATATGTTCGGTATTAGTATTGGTGTAGATAGACGCTGTTCCTTGGCTTGTTGGAGATAGACGCTGTTCGGACACGGGGGATTGGCATCTACTTTTTGTTTTGTGTTGAAAGTGGCATCATCATCAAATACGTTCTGATCAGCCTTCTTGGGGCAAGGCTGTTTTGAAGCATATATTCTGTATTAGTTGATGCATTGCAAACACTATCGATTGCTATGCATGTTAAATTGTTCTGCACGGATAGAGCATCAGTATCAGCATGCAGCCAACCAGCACATCTATTGATGTGATTCTTTCTTACTGCTACTGATGAGCAGCAAGGATGAGGATGAGGACAGAGGGTCAACCAAGAGACAGCTGGATTGTGCTGCTATTACACATCATATCATACACTAACGATATCTTCTACTATTGTCCCTCTATGATATGTTCCACAGAAATATACAAAGATAAGTCTGCACAGTCATTATGTCTCTCGCTACAGATGAGGAAATGCCTTCTTCATCTCGTCCTGGTGTGATGTCAAAGAGGAACCAATTGACCAAGATTGTATCACAGAAGTTCAACACTGAATTTACGGAAGAGATGCTGGCATGTGATATAGACTTGGATAAATTCGATGAGCCTGAGATCGAACGTATTATTGATGATATGAAGATGGAGTATGATGCTAATGGTGATGGTATCATTGATGATCAGGAGATGAATAAAATCATTCGGGATGCTTTTATTTTGGGTCTAAAGAATAAAGGTTTGAAGAATGATAATGCTCTGTTGGAAGAGAAGGTGAGAGTATCTCATCCTTGGTTTGTCTTGATTATCATTTGATGTATCTTCTCAATTTAGCTCATAATGATCTACTACTTCTACCATAGGTGGACAACATGAGTAAACATGTCAAGCGAAATCAAATGATGAGTTCAGTCATCATCGTACTGGTAATGATCGTAACCTTTATATCGACCTACTTTGGCACTAAAGCCTCATTCGACCAAGGAACTGTAGAACTCAAGAATTCGATCACCGAGAGTATTACCACAAGTGTCGGCGTGGACACACCAGATGGACGTCCTCATCTACAAGACTCTGAAACAGGAGTAGATGTGAGTACTCGTTCCTATGGAGACGCGATCAATGCAAGGAATTTGGTTGCCGTGGATGGTAGTTTGGTACGGTGTTTATCCACAGAGGAAGTTGCCCAGTTAGCCGAAGATGTTCAACATGGAACTGATGTACGATTGAGCTTTGTTGACCCAACTACTGATTTAGCTACTGAAACATATGCTGTTTCGATGGGAGATTTCCATGATGAGAATTCTTACCTTTCGTTTGGATCCGACAAGGTGAGGATCATGCTTGATTCAGACATTTGCAACCAAGCAGAAGTAACGCCTGTTAGCGTTGAGAAGCCTGGTGTAGACGCAGAGCCTGACCTCGAAGAAGAAGAAGAACTGGAGGAGGATATCAAGTTGGATATTGAACTTGCCCTCGAGTCTGCTGAACCTACCACGGATAGCATCGACTCCGACAAAGGCGTCTTCGATCGCAATCTTCGTCGTCAGCAGGTAGCAGTAGGCAGTGTGAAGGATGATGACATTCTGAAACGTCACCGAGCTGCATATGCTGCTCATCGTGCTGCGATTCAATCTGGTCGTCAAGTGAGAAATCTCCAGATCTCATTCCAAGTGCCAGTGTTTAATTTCAATTGTGGTGGTCAAGGGGAAGACTGCTGCGGTGGCATGTATTGCCAAGATGGTCTTTCCTGCAGTGGATCGGGGTAAGAACTCAATCATATGATATTTTTAAACTTTTGCATTGAGTTGAGACTCATTATATCTTCCTGTTTAGGACTTGTGTGATCCTTGATCTTGGGGATAGGAACGTATGGGAGCGTGCATTCTACATTCGAGCATACTTTTATAATCTGCAGGGCAGTGCAATATTTTCTAATACTTATTCCCCACAAGCCAGGGCTCTTAGCTTTGTTATTTCGACCCAAAGTCCTATTCCTGCGAATGGGGAGGAGGACCCAAGTTACGACCGATTGAAACAGCGTTATGTTCTCGCTGTAATCTACTATTCATTAAATGGCGAGAATTGGCCATTGGCAAACTCTAATTCTCATTCGCAATCGGAGTTGTGGGTAAGCATACGTGAATTAATAACAACTATAAACAATACATCAAATAGGTATCCTTCAACTAATATGTGGTATCTCTCTTCTCTTCTCATAATTTTACTTGACGATAGAAAAGCAGAGTCATCAATCAGTCCTATTAATGGCCACTTATCGAATATTACTAACAAATACATGATGTAATATCTATCAGATCAAAGCCCTTAGAGGGCTGTAGCTGTTCTTATTCATATGGTTACAAGTAAGACTATTGTATCGCATAATTGCAAATAATTATCAAGCATCAGCCCATTTTAGTGATGTGTTGTTTTATGTGTTTTCGTTCATTGTTATTCATTAATAATGGGTGTTGATACTTTACACAATATGTCAATCGATAACCCTACCATTCGCGGCGTTAGTTGAGGGATGTAGGAGGAGATATCCACCGCCTCACGGCATCAACCACTAGATCAAGATTGTTATGTAGTCACCGGGCCACCTGAATCGCCAAATCATCGCCACTTTTTTGGCTAGTGCACGCATGCTGTGATAAAGCAACTCTTCACTTTTCATTGAAGGCAGCGGTTCACTACACCGCCGATGAAGACATCGCCTATCCAACACTATATCCTAATAAAGTATCAATACATTATACAGGTACAATATCAAAATCAACGTGCCCGTCGAATTGATAATAAGAAATCATTGTTGCATCGAATTATTTTATTTTAAGTCGAATAAGTCGAAAGTCGAATACCCTCTCGACCCACTGTGGTACAAACACCACCATCAACAGTAGTTCTATCAGTTAATATACAATAATGGAAGATTCGGTGGTTTCGTGTCGTTGGTGTACTCATTCGAATCCGTTGCATCTAGAGACGTGTGAAAAATGCAATAGATTGTTACCTGCGTCGTGCCCATTAGGTACTTTCTCTGCTTCACCGGCTAAGTCGAAGACGCAGAAGACAAACGCGAGGAAGCGTAAGAAGAAGGACAAGGGAGAAGAGAATCAAAGGAATAAGGAAAGAAAGAATCGTAATAAAAACAAAGGTGAGAGATATGATGTTGCTAATAGTTGTCTTTCATTTTCATTACTTTCCTTATTAATCATTATCTTTTATTTCTTATTACCATTAATGTAGGATCATCTGCAAGTACTTCTACTAATAGTGATTCTAATAATGACAATGTTGATGCAGATATGAGTTGTGGGGATGTTACAAAGGCCATCAATATGGAAGTTGATCAAGTTCAGCAACCAATTGGGGGAGAGGTTCAATCAATGGTTATTGGCGGTAAGTAGTATTCCTACGTGTCATGTTCTTGCTGTGTTTATGTATACTAATGAGTCGTTATCCCCCTTCTGTATTCTTTGTCTACCTTAAAACAGATGAGAATTCCGAGGAATTCACGCATGTTCGTAATGTATTGAACACGAGTGGATCAACAAGTCCACTATCTACTAGTCAAATAAAAGATGCTCTTGTACGTCATGACAATGATGTAGAGCGCGTGATAGATGAGCTGCTGCCGCTAGAGACGAGTGAAGAATCAAATGAACGTGCGATTACAATTCCAATCTCTGCCGAAGATGATATCATCGAAGCCACAAAGATTGCTTCCCTTATCGAGGCTTCTGTTGCTCTTATTGATTCGCAGCAGTGGGTGGAAGCTGTTGTAAGTAATAGTGATTGTCTTCGACTAGATATACTGGATGAGGAAAAGGCGGCTTCCCTTTGTCGTCGGGCATTTGCCAATTATCAGTTGAGGTACTTCAAAGAGTCTCTTCAAGATTATGAGAGTGCTATCAGCATAGGTCTCGCCGAGGAGAAAGTGCAACTACAGGTAAGCATCATTGATATTAGTATTGTATGTCTATAAGTTGACAGTATATCGTACTCAATCATCCTCTCCTTTCATCACTCTTCATCAGGTGACTCGTCTACGTGCTATACTTGCCACTCCTGTTGAGGGACAACGTGTTGATGTTGAAGAAATGATGGGTACCATTCGTAAGGTACTATCCAATGCAGATTCTTGCGATATTGGTGTCGATCTTGATAACGGGGAGAAGAGCACCTTGTCTTATCCAAGTCAAGGGATGTATTTGCTTTCTGCTGCTGAGGCAGAGTTAGAGGATATAGACAAGATCCAAGACACCCTTGCTCTAGCCACAGAGTTGACGAAGCCAAATCTCGACTCTGCTGTTTATGACCGGGTTACCAAGATACGACTTTCTTCCCATACCCTCGATGATCCAATCACCATCTGCCCTGTCGGACAGACACCTGATATTGGTATCGATATTGCTAACCTCAAGCATGATCTGAGTAATGTACTCAAGTCTCGAGACTCGTTTGATGATGCATCTCTTCTCCGTGTTATCCGTCCATTGATTGTTGGAATTGCAAAGTTTGCTCCGTGTGCTCCACCAGCTCCTACTCCTGTCAAAGCTACTACTTTGTCTCAACCAGAGAGATTAGAGGCCGAACTACCCGACAAATCTATAATAGGAGTGAGCATTACTTTGAATGGTAAGAATGTACCACGACAGAAGCCCAGGGAAAGGAAAGTGAAATTCTCGACCCGTGTGAAGTCAGCGGACTCTGCAGAACTTGTCAGGGTTATCACTGTTGAGGAATTAAAGGCAGACAGTCCCCGTTTGTGTAGCAGTAAAGGATGCGAACTTGCTGCTTGTTCTGATTGGAAGTCGGACGGGCAATTGTTCCATCCATGTCTTGATCATCAACTGACGTAAGTATTGAATCGCTTCTTTATTATTAAGCCACTGTTTGTCATGTATTTCCAACCATATCACTTTCATGCTCTGTCACAATACACAGAGATTTTGGTGGATGGAAAAAGGGTAAAGAGTTGCCAATCAATCACATGACTGAGGAGCATCATGACCTCATCACCACACTCTGTACAAAGGACACGAATTCAGACATGCCGTATCTTCCTCCAGTTCCACCGGAGAGTATCCGCATCTCAAGGAGATAATGAGGCCGGCAATGTATTGGATGTGACTAGTAGTAGTATTGTTGGTGTCATTGAAGGTAAAGCTGATAAGATGAGTGTTGACCAGCAATTTCTTGTCGGGCATAACCAAACAAATAAGCCACGTGAGGATCTCGATATACGAACATGTTCCCGTGTCACACAGAGACATTATGCGAATCAGCAGAGGTATGAAACTAGACTTAAGCAACGGGAGATGAACAATCTCATCAAACCGGGTGAAAAGGTTCCGCTTTGTCTCGGCAGTGTACCACTTGAGCATCATGTTGAGGGTGAGAAGTTGGTTGTCTATATGAAGCACTATCAAACTTTAGCCGAGTCTTATTCCCTTGGTGAGCTGCATACTGCTCTAGCCATTCGTTCTGATGGATCGAATCGATCAGATACCCCTGCATTGGTACGTGCAAGCTTGGGAACAGAAAACTTTTTCAAGATGTACTGGCTTGATCTTTTAGCGATCGCTCATCCAAAGGACAAATCTCTACTTGATGTGGTATCTAAGGAAGACGCTGACTTTATGTGGAAGTGGCAGGTCGAGGATATTCTCAAGCCACTTCTTGAAGATGATAATGTTGTTATTGCACTAGGCTCTGTTGCTACAATGGGATTGTTTGCCAAACATGTCCTGGGCCAAGGTAACGAGAAACGAGGATTGGAGATATTGCAAGATTTGCATAAAAGAAATCCTCACAAGTTCATCTCTGCCGAAGATGGTGTTCTTCGTCCAAATGTTCATTCTGCAGCCATTTATGAATTCTTCATGATGTCTCAAGCAGAGAGGAGTGATAAGTTCTCTACAAACACTTTGAAAGTCATCACAGGCAATCAAAATGTTGCTCCATGCACCTTTGTTAGTGACATCTTTACAAAGGATTCGCCGATATTCGATTTCATGGCAAAGTTGTGGAAGAGAAAGCGTATCTTGGGTGGAGAGAACAGTTCCAAGGCCAGGGGTAATGCCGTCATCTCTTACCTTTCTTTACTTGAAGAGGAATTGACACCCAAGCAAGCCTTACATCATATAGAGACGGGCATGCGACAAGAGGATCTGGCTCATGTTATTGCTCACTTGAAGTTTGATGCCATGCGTAAGTTTGCAGCTCTACCTTCTAATGAAGTTGACTTGAAGAAAGTTGAGGCAACTGCTGAACTACTTGATATGAAGGCGAATGATCTTCTACAGAATATTGATGCATGTAGAAAAAGTCGTTCCAATAAAAAGGTAGATGCGTCTAGTAAAGATGCCGAGAAGCATCTCAAATGTATTGAAAATGCCGAGAAGCATCAAGAAGTAGCGAAAGGCCAGTTTGTCGTATCAGAAAGTACAACCTTGGAGTCTAGAGGAACTACTCATACCAAGGGGATTACTCTTTGCACAATTTGTAACACAGAACTTACTTGTTATGACAGTAAGAGTTATTCAAAGAGATCACTAACAGATCATGCTTCGACACAGAGCTGTAAAAGAGCAAGGAACAACCAGAGTAAAGATGATGTTAAACATCTCAAATGCATTGAAAAAGCCGAGAAGCATCAAGATGTGACGGAAGGACAGTTTGTCATATCAGAAAAGACAACCTTGGAGTCTAGAACTAGTGGATCCACTCATACGAAAGGAATCACTCTTTGCACTGTTTGTAACACAGAATTTACTTGTCATGATGGTAATGGTTTCAAAAAGTCGCTACTAACAAACCATGCTTCGACAAAGAGCTGTAAAAGAGCAAGAGAGCAAGACTAATGAATTACGCCCAGAATAGCCAGAGTGAAGACAAATGTATACGGTAAAAGGGATGATAATCTGCATGTACTGTGGAAGTATGTAGTAGGTAGATCACCTCAAATTTATTAAATATTTATATAAAAGAACACCAACTATTGATTACCACTATAACTAACTGGAGACTGAACTTTCTATTTGGGATTATAGTATACATATCGTACGAATGAAGTCACTTGATGAATGTGATAAGTATGGTATTACATGCAATGGAAATGATGTCATTACTAAGGTTGACTTGGGTGAGTGTTTATATGCATTGCTATTACAAGTCTTAATCAATTTCTTACTCATATTTTTATAATAGATCACCTGACATGGGTCAGTCTCAAAGGAACAATCCCTTCTGAAATCGGAATGTTAGACGGCCTGAGGGAATTGAAACTAGCAGGAGCGTCAGTTAACACCAACAATCCTAATCGACTAACACTTAGTGGTACTATCCCTACAACTTTAGGATCCTTGAGCAACTTGAGGGTACTTGAATTGACTGGAAGCTCATACCTTGAGTATGAAGGAGGCCAGTATTGTTATGATTGTTCGTATGAGCAATTCTTTGTAGGGCTTACGGGTACTATCCCTAATCAGTTGGGAAACTTGAGCAATTTGAGGGTTCTTCAGTTGAATTCCAATGAGCTTACCGGCACTATCCCAGCTACACTGGGGAACTTGATTCAGATGGAGCGACTTAATTTGTCTTATAATGATCTCACAGGAACTATTCCTAGTAATTTGAATGGAAACCAAGACTGGAGAGATAGCAACTTAAGTAAGTCATGCGATTTGTTTGTTAGGTATTACCATGTTTGTTTGTTTTCTTACCAATATTCGTGTGCTGCAGTGGAATTACATTTAAACAACAACGGATTCACAGGCACTATGCCTGAAGAAATTTGTGGACTCCGTCAGACCATTAGTGTTGACCCAGCGTGGGCCAGCCAAAATGGAGAAGAAATTGGGGTTATGTCTGAACTTGGAGCAGACTGTTCCGCACTATCCTGTGGCAGTCCTAGTTCTTACCACTCAGAGCCTGGCGCTTACCCAGTACCTTGCTGTAACTGTTGCAGTGAAGACTCAGATTATTGTGGATGATCGTAAGAGGGTTAACTTTCTTGTGTTATTTATAATATGTCTTTGTGATTGGTCTAATGTAGATGTGAAGCTTGGAGGACGTTGGTCTGATGTTGTAGATTATAGATGTGTAGGTCTGAGAAATGATTAAAAAAACCGGCTTTGGCGCCTTCAGCATAGTTTTAAGTTATAACACTTGTCTATGATCTGTAAATGAAACGTTAATAAACCTTAGCGTGACCCGAGTCACAATTAGTTTCCATCTGCAACAGTTCATCATTCCATTAGAGATTGTAGTTGTAAAAAGCCTGGACATCTTTGCTTCTCTCTGCTACCTTCCTCATCATCCTCATCCGAGTCTAGTTCATTATACTGCCGAGACCCCACGGCAAGTGCAAGAAGAGGACCATTATGTTTGTCACTCTGATAATAGGACACTCCATTCACTGCATTCGTACACTTCTCTACTCTATCATTAGTATCATCAGCACTTGTAACATCCAAAGTATCCTCAAGCACTCCACTTGTGATATCATATATCTTGACAACTCCATCACCACTTCCTACATATATTCTCTTACCAGTATCATCTATATCAAACTCCAATCGTTGATTCGTATCACCATCTCGTGCATAAGACTGAACTCCACATACTGGTTGATTGCCATTGAAATCATCTCTTCCAGATAAACATCGTACATCCCATGATAAGACTGTATTTGATCGTCGTGATGCACTGAATAGTAGGTATGGATTATTTGATGTGGAAGGTGACCACATTAGTTGTGTGATACCACCTCGAGCACGAGATTGGAACCAGTTTACTCTTGCTGATGAGAATAAGTTATCATCACTCGTATCATCTATACCACCCACTTGATTGCTGTTGTTTACTTGATTAAATCGGCGTTTCTTCTTTAAGAATGATCTTCCATGTCCAACGACTGTTAATCCACCATGCAACACGATCGTTCCAGCTGGTTGAAAGTGTGATGACATTCGATCATCATAAATGTAAATCGAAGAAGGAGAGTATGTACCTAGGGCAAAGACATTTGATGGACCATCCACACTGCATTTTGGAAAGGCTATCGATGATGGAATGCCCTTTTGTCCATCACTACTCCGTCTAGTCTTGCCTAATCTTGCAATCATACCATCTCTTCCAGGAATAGATGTATCAAAAACTGCAATTGTACGATCACTCTTGAATCCACTGCCATAGATACGTCGTCCATCGGGACTAAATTCAACAACAGTCGGACCTTCCATCTCATCAACGGCATTATATGGACAGTAGGATGCACGTAGTTGGGAAGTATAGGCATCAATTAAATGTATTGGGATGGAGTGGCCACGACATGTAGCGTAGAGTGATGTTAGTGGTGAAGAAGATGTCATGAGAGGATACCAACAGTAGGATGCAAATGAAGATGAGGGCGGTGGGCCTCCCTGATGTGATGTTAGTGATGCTGACCATTTATGATGATACTGTTGTTGTTCTTTATTATTCGGTTGTTGACATGTTTGTGGTTGGTAGTTTTGATTATGAGAATATGTTGTAGATTCAGTTGTTTGTATTGTTTCATGTTGTGGTCGAGTAGTTGATACCGCTTTACTTGCAATATCAGTTTCATTCTCATCTTTGCAACTTATATCATTATCAGTAGGTTTTGTTGTTGTATCATTAACACTTTTAGTACTGTTCAAGTATTGAAAAGGAGTATCATATAATCTAAAATTGCCATCAGATGAAGTAGCAGTTAGGATGCATGTACCATCAGGTGAGAAGGAGCATCCCATTGGAAAGTTATCAAGGCCGTGTATATCATTACTTTGTGATATCATCTTTGTATATGTTTTGTTATTAGATTGAGGTAGTTTATCACTTGGATGACGATTGGTAATGTCGTCATCGATTGATGTTGCTATCATTGATGTGTGAAGGTTATATAATTAAAGCTTGAAACGGTAACCAGTATTTTGCAACTTCAGTTACAAACCAACCAATAGTAACAAACAAACAATATATCCTCTACAGTTGTCCTCCTAATATCTACCTGCGTCGGCCATCGATTACTTGGATGGGTGATGCCGGATAAAGATACCGTATCTTATTCTCTCCCCTTTTACTCAATGACAACATCCCCCACAACCAACTAATGGCTCCTCTTATATCACTAGCCTATCTCGCCTTCATAAATACACGTTCAACCTTTATTGGTACATCTACTCGTAGTATATCTCACACCACTACAATAATGTCAACAAAAGAAGCAATATCATCTCTCCCGTCTCTCAAAATTTTTGATGGATCTGACATCAACTCCGAAAAGCTATCAGACATATTTAAGGGTAAACGAGTTGCATTATACTTTGCTGCAGGCTGGTGTCCAATGTGCACAAGATTTGAACCATCATTAATGAAGTTTCAATCAGCGGCGGCTTCAAACGGGAAAGATGTTGAAATTATATACGTGCCATCCGATCGATCAAACGATGTTGTTATTACACGAACAACTGAAATGAAAATGATGTCGGTACCGTTCGGAGAGGAAGCTGATGAGATTAAGACAAAGTATAAGATATGGAGTGGATCAGAGTGTGGAAAGTTAGGAACAGATCGACGATCAGGCGTACCTGCTCTAGTTGTGCTTGATTCTAAAAATGGAGGAGAATTGGCATTCCTTGACGCAGAATCTAGAGGCGCAGGATGTCTTGGTTCTTGGCCATTGGAAGATAATGGCTGTGTATGGTGATTGTACTTGCATTGCTTTTATCAATATACTAGTAGAAACTAGTAGAACACAAAGCAAAAACAAATGGAGTGAACATGAGATATATGCTACGAGTTAATTAGTTAATTATTAGGTCGAGAATCTAGATGCATTCCGGAAGAATATTACACTAAATAAGCACTTGAATCAAACCACGCTCATTGAGAAACCTAGTAGCATCATCATATCCTTCTCGAAATCTTGATATATACTCTTCATCGTCAGAGCTAAATGCCATTGCTAGTACAGCTCTCGCATTCTCTCTATTCAAACCCAATTGACTCTTCTGACAATGGCGAAAAGTGTCGGGTAAATATGGTATTAGATATTGCTGTAAAATGGTAGTTTGTTGCTTTGATGTATCTCCTCTACTATCATGTCTGTCTGATGGCAGAAGAGGACATATAGCAGGATGTTCAAACAAACCATTCACAGGAGATACAATCACGGTGTCTTTGTCTATTGTTGGGAACACATCTGCAATTCCACCGTCCCAATAATGAGTGTCTTCGTTAGTATTATCTTTCACTTCTTTATTGACTTCTATCTTATCATCATCTTCTATCACAGGAAGTCCAGTTATTCCATGTCTAATCATACCTCTCTTGGCCATTTCTTTCAATCTCAATCCAGCTCTATAACTTGCATCAGCACCAGTACTACCATCTGTAATCGATGAGGCCGAATTCAGTAAACCTCCAAGGAAGGATGATGGTAATGTTGATGTAGCACCAGGTATATATGAGCTCAACATACAACAGGCAACAACATCTTCTAAATTTCGAAATGTATCAATATATCTGTATGATTCTAATAATCTTGATGAATTAAATGGCAAAGGTGGTGGCCATAATCCTCTTCTATCAGTTAGTCCAATTCTTAGACTACCATTTGAAAATCTTCTTGCAAATAATTTTGGATCAATATCATGTATTGTTGTATTACCTGATGCATCTGTTTCGCAATAACCACCAAGAGCCTTTACTAATGATCCTTTGAATGGTATTTCAACTTGATCTATTAGACTGAAGCCCGGAGTCAATACATCAAGATTGACAAGTTGCTGCTTGTTTTTGAGATCTCTTGTTCGACGGGCAGCTGTCAAGACTACTTCCATACCATCAGGCTCGGGATTAACACCGGCTAAGGTTGCTGCTGCTATCATACTACCTGCCGAGACCCCTGTCAGTAGCGGCATTTTGTTCATATCAGATGAATCGTCGTCACTTGGGATAGGGATTAGTCCGTGCTTGTGTAGACTTGCTGCAACTCCTACATGATAACAGCCCAGAAAGCCTGCTCCACTAAAACCTATCGATGAAATAGTATTGGTGGAAGAAGAGAGTAGCCTTCTACTCATAATATCTGAATATTTTGTTGTGAGGTAACTCGGTACATAAAAGTATTATGTAGTATGAAATAGCTCTATAAAGTACCTGTGATGTGCTAACCGTAAACCGTTCTATATTTACCGACGTTTGCAATACTATTAATACTATCAAATTGCTAAGTGGTCTAGAGAGAGACTGGCATATATCAACGTCATCTATTGTCACATGCTAATGCTAGGTAAATCGGCCACAAGTCGCCGCCGCCAGCATCAATATCAAGTATCAAGAAATAAAGAAAGATACCACTAGCTACTTCTTGCGTTATTAGTAATTGCTGCATGTGTGCCCTGTGCCGTGTAGTGGTTGTTGTATCGTATTGCTTTAGTATTAACATATAAGAGTCTTTGTCAATAAGGTATATAGTGGCCAGCAACATAGCAGAAAGAATGGGCACGAATAATAGTATTATTGGCTTGATTATATACATGTTCTCCACTTGTTCTGTTAAACCTACTTCAATTTTAGTTGCATCAGCCTTTGTTATGGTGGCATCACCCATTGTTAACACGGTAGTTGCAAGTACCACATCAGAGGATATATTTAGTAATATTGATCATAGTACTCACTGTGGATGGTTAGATGATAATACTGGCAATACATCCATTGAAACACATGACGAAGCAAAATTTACAATTTTTTTAGAAGTACTTGTATGAGAACATCATGATATATGATAAGAGTAGAGAACAATCATTGGGATATACTGTCAATAAGTATCAGATTAATGATATTAATGATGAACACGCAGCAGTTTCCAGGGCATTAATTGAGAAGGATATTGATGGTTTGAGAGATGGAGTATTGAATGACGCTATACTTTTCTCTATCAAGGCAAAGACATTATATCCATGGACTGATCATATCCCAAAGGATGTGTACTTAGAATATGTTACTCCCTACGCTGTTGTTAATGAACCTCGAACAAATCACCGTGCTCTATTGTTTAATGTATTACAAGATATGATGAAGAAATATGAAAGATCTAATCAAGATAACAAACAATCCCCACAGGAACAAATTAAAGAAGTTGTAAAGTTAATCAATACTCGACTATGGTCTACATTGGGAAGACAAGACAAGCCAATTGTCTTCAAGGCAGGTTTAACTCCAAAGATATATGATCCTTTATCAGTAGTAGCATACGGCTATTCAAGTTGTACAGGCCTTGCAATTACATTGATAAGTGCTTTGCGTTCGGTTGGTATTCCTTGCCGAATGGCTGGTACTCCTGCTTGGTATGGAGACCCAGACAAGGGCAATCATAGCTGGGTCGAAGTTTGGTTACCTAATGAGAAGGGTGGCAAATGGTTATTTCTAGAACCCACCCCTGGCATTGCAGAGGGAGACGAGGATGCAAATGCAGATCATTTAGATAGAGATCCGTGTAAACGATGGTTTTGTAAAGCAGACAGGTTTCCTGCTTCAAAAGTATTTGCAACGAGGTATACTAAAAGCATTTCTTCTCCGTCCTATCCTCAGCCCTGGTCTAGTTTGGAAGATGATGGAGTCGTTGCAGAAGACCGTACTGAATATTATGGGAATATATGCAGCAAATGTATTTAACAACTATCAACGCGGAGGAAGAACATCTTGTAAAGTAGCATGTAATGTAAATATTATGTTATGAATAATGATGGACATTCCTCACTAAAAAACTCTCAAAATAGTTGCATACTATTCTTCCACCTTCCCCTAATAGCGGAAAGTGTTTCTCAACAAGTTGTGATTGTGGTATGTCTAAAATTCCTCCCCTTCAGCCAAACCATCAACTGCAGTTTCTGCAACATCTCCGTCATTTCCATCTACCTTTGAATCAGCATTACTAACTCCAACAATCTTGTTAGCTTCAACCATCCACTCACATTGCATCAAATCAGTATTATTTCCCTCATCATTCTTCAACAATGCAACAAACTCTTTCAAATCCTCCAATGCTTTATCCCTACGACTAATACTATCAGGAATCATCATTTGACTTTCACCAACTACTTCTTGAAACTTTTTAATATCATATTGATCCTTGTTCTCGTCCTTCATTTGTTGAAGCTTGGTCTCATTTTCTTGCAATTCCTTTTCATAATAGGTAGCTTCCTTGACAAGTCTATGTTACATATGTGATATTTGCATGTTGAGGAGAAGAAGATATAGTGATATTGTTGTTGGTTAACACACGGTAGATTAATTTAAAGTCAGAAAGAAGAGATTGCAAAAAGTAAGAAAAACAATGCTAATTGAAATGCTAATTATAAAGATAAATATACCACAAACAATTCGTCGTACCTTTGGCAAGCCTTGACCTTGATCATAAGCTGCTTCTGCGGATCGGGCTTTGATTCAGTACGTACCATGATATATTAACACCACCTAATTCAATAGACTAAATTATCCGCTCTCAAATAAGGAATGAGGTGAGGGCGAGTGGGGGGGGGGGGGGGGGGTCAACCAAAACCAATTTGTGAGTAAATGGCGATAGAACTATCTTTTTACATCAAAAGTTAGACCCGTTCTGTCAATAATAATTTTTGCCTAATTTTAGCCTAAATTTTCCTCCTAATTTTCGTCTGTCCGTAGTAAAATTAGGCTCGATCGCCGGTTATTGACAGACTCATAATTCATCTCATCCTAATTTTTTTACTGAGTAGAAGGTACATAACCAACGGCTGCCGCGCGTCATGGCAGTTGCAAAAATTAGGATGAAAAATAGGCAAAAACCCCCTTCACTTTTCTTGCATTTGGAAGAGGTTTTTGCCTAATTTTTCATCCTAACTCGGTATCCTGAAAATTAGGAGGGAAATTTATAGGGCTCGTTCACAACTAGTCACATAGACTTTTTTGTGACTTGTGACCTTGAGAGACCAGCGTGACGGATCTCACGTTACTTGTTGTGACTTTTGAAATCTGTACAAAAGGGGAAAATTAGACCGTATCGTAGTAAATATCCCAAATACGGTTATAATACGGTATCTTAATGGGTTATGAGCATATTTTGTTTGGTCACGGAACTTCACATTACTTGGGGTTGTGTGACCAGTACTGGTCATGTCACGTGTACCCGTCACGAGGTTCCAAAGCGTGAACGAGCCCTAGAAATTTAGGCTAAAATTAGGCAAAAAAAATCATTGACAGAACGGGTCTTATTAGTGGCCGTCGCCGGTCGCCGCTGCTGGATAAGTAGACTCCTACTGCAGCCGCCGAGTAGAGGGATGATATGTGATGATATTGAAAGGGTCGTGGCGGCGGCGCTCCGACATTTCTACCTTCTCTTTTCTCAACGATACCAAATATATCCAATCACCTTCTGATGGATGTCAACATATGATGAGAATGAGAACACCTAATGCAACATCTACTTCTTCTTATTTAGACAATCTAATCACCTTCTGATGTCAACATGTGATGAGAACACCCCCTAATCAGAACACTATATCTTCAGCATGCAAGTTTGACGCCCACTATGAAATCCATGCATAAATTTTGACACCCGAAGCACCTTAACACTATCAACAACTATCCATTGCAATAAAAAACAACATAAATAATCATGAGCGACGTACATCCTGCAACTCCCGATAAAGAAGGTATGGTTGATGAAGAAGTGGGCGAAGAAGCCCCACCTGAAACAACCACTACCGAATCAAAGACGATGGTTGATGTTGCTGGTCATGACATCGACGAGACCCAACTTGCGGTGTTTATCACCTTTGTCGCTAGTATCGTTCTACTTATTGCTACAGGTGTCAAGTATGATTGGTCGGTAAGTTCCAAATTATGTATGCTTGATGTATTTGTTTATGTACATAGCACTCTAACTTCTTATGTCCTCCGCTTGACATGCAAACTATCTATCCTACCCCCACCATGTTACATCTATCTATATCCCTCCCTCTCTGTTTCTCCCATTCAACCATAGACTGGTTCGTACACTGCTTACCAAGCATATGCCATGTCGATCTCCTCCGTCTCCTTGGGTCTCTCTGGTATTCATCTACTCATGTCCAAGTTTACCGAAGATCTTCATACCAAGTTTGGCAAGCACATGTGTTCCCTCATGTTCGTCTGGAGCTTTATTGGAGCTTGCTTCCTTACATTTGACAAGCCGTTCGTTGATACTGGTAATGGATACTTCTCTGCTTGGGCTACGGTCTTTGGATCGGCCATGGCGATGGGAGTTAATGCCGAGGCTCTCGGATCCAAGCTAAAAGGTTTGGGTAGTGTCATGAGCTTACTCGCTTCGTCGGTCGTAGTATTCTTAGCATCTGCTGCTCCCATCCGTGATGAGGATCCCAACAAGAGCGAGGCCTTCTATGCATGTATCCTAGCCGTTGTTACATTCGTCGTCCTTGGCCTCGTTGTGTTGATGGACAATAGGGATAAAGCATTACCTCCCAAGCTCTACTTTGGTATGATGGCAATCTTTAGTGCTTGCTGGATTGTCATGGCATTCTTGGTTACCTTTCGTGGGCCCTTTGACGTCACCGGTAAGTATAGCCGTCTTTGCTGTTTCTCTATCCATTGTTATATATAAACTTACATTCACTATCACATCTTATATTAATCTTCGTATCATTAGGTAACGGATACTTCGGATCATGGGTCGGAGCTTTGGCCTCTTCTTTTGCCACCTTTGCTGCCAAGAAGGCCTTGTAGGTAGATGGATTTTCGGATTTGCGTATACATATATTGTTACTATTAGTCTATAGTTGTATTTTATCATCTTGAGTAGTTCTAGGGCCGTAAACTAAAAGTAAAGTGAAATAGTGCTTAGATAAATTTCAGATCAAATTATATCATATCAAACACTAGTCGATAGAGAGACTCTATAGCTTAACCTTAGAGATGACATCCTTTCAACTCCAAAGGAGTATCCTAGGAAGAGTATATAAGTATCTTTTAGATTGACCGAGAGAAGTTGTAGTAAAGTATTTTGTGCAATACCTAAGCGCTTTACTCAATGGAGCCTAATTTAGATATCAGCCCCGATGTCGTAACGACTGAGACAAGCGGTATTCTAAAAGGGCTCAGCTAGGGGCTTGCTTGGGGTCGAGAATATAACAAAAAACAACAAGTTAGGAGATTGGTAGAGCTAGGAATAGGTAGGACGGCTACGGATTGCAATACAGAGCTCTTATAGTAGTACAAATGAAGCGCAGATTGCAAAAGATACGGCATCAATCTGTTGATGGTATCCAAATAACAAACAACAACGAGCAACAACAACAGATTAATGTTGATCGTAATAATATTATGGCAATAGATGAACAACAATATAATAATCGAGAATTGATTATGAAATATCATTTATTGGGTAAGACTGATTTGGGTAATAAAACATTGCGCAATACTACTGATACTGCTGTAGAGGATACCACCGCAATAGTAGAGGGCGGCGAAGAAGATGATAGTGATTTTAATAACGGTGTAGGACACGAAGAGTTTAGTGTTCATATACTTAATAATAATGATGGCGAAGTAGAGGAAGAGTCAGCTGAATGGGATAATGATACCAATGTTATAATTGACATTGGTGGTGAGGGCAGCAGCAGCAGTGGTGAAGAGGATATACAAGAAAGAGCCTACACAGATGGTAATACTGCAAATGATCAATTTAGTGTTTTTATATTAGACACTTCACCACCCACCACCTCGTCACCCACTACCACCCTACCACCCACCACATCACCAACTATATCCTCCTCACCATCAATAATAACACCACCAACAACATCACCAACAACACACCTACAATCACTCCATAAAACCTTAAAAAATTATGCCGATCATTTAAAACAATTGGAAAAATTACATGCCGGTGATATACTACATGATAAATCAAGCTTCAATGGTATACAAAATGGTGGGGCACATAAGAATGCAGAAAATCGTGAAGAAAATCGTCCTATACGATGGACACCACCCGATGACACAGAGGAGATACAAGAAGCACCACGCGCACCAAATTCAGATGATGAATACTACGACTCAAGTGGTAAAATTAATTGTAAATCTAGTAATGGACAATATGGTAATCGTATAGGAGGGGTGGTAGTACGGTACCAATATGAAATTACATTTGAGAAGCGTGTATTAAATGGTGGTGAGGATGGATTGAGTGGTGTACTGCCCGGAGTGGAACATGGTATGAGTGATTTGTTATTACCTATTTTCTTTCATGAGGAGTGTTTACGTATTGATCATGACGATGATGTTGGTACTACTGGTAGGGAATTATTGACATTGTCAATAGAAGAGGGAGATAAGGATGAGGTTGAGGAAGTATGGGAAGACTTTGGTGGTGTTGTGTTACGTCCGTCTGCTCCTCAAACCTCTGAAGGTGGTAGGGGATTGTTAAGAGGACAACATAGGAGATTGAATAAAGTTGTTGGTGTTGATTCAGCACCGAGGGATTTTCCATTGGCTGATAAGGGTGAGTTATTTGCTTTGTGTCATGAGTCCTTGTTTATTCCATGTCCCTCTTCCGCTAACCCCCCTCATATATCCATCTGCCACACTTCCTCAAAGATTGTGAATTTTACCTCCCAACGAAAGATTCAGCATGCCGTGTCATGGAGGGTGCATTAACCATCTACTTTCCACCCAATTACTCCATTGAGACATTAGTTTCTGGAGCACAACTATCAACACTTAATGCAATACGTGAGGGTATGGAATATGGTGGATTAGTCCGTATGGCTGATCCTCGTATTATGAAACTCAAGTTGTTGGATTCAAGTTATTCACTACGGCCTATTATTCCACCCCCTGTGGATGTTATGGATGATAATACTGGTGGTAATGAATCCACCTCAAGTTCTGATACGGGGGGTATACCCCTCGGTCTCATCGTTGGTGCCGCGATACCACTCGTATTGTTCTGTTGTTGCTGCTGCTGTTTCTTAAACTTTAAGAGAAATGGTGGTAAGACTGATGATATATATCAAATGTTACTCCCCATTATTGATCCCAAGAAGGCACGTGCCTTAGAGGAGGCGCGTATTGCCGAGGCACAGGCCGCGTTGGATAAATCCATCAAGAAGGAGAAGAAGAAATCCAAGAAGAAGAAACAAAAGAAGAAGGATAAGAAAAAGAAGAAGAATCTTGATCCCTTCGCGGAACAGCTTATCGAAGACCTCCAGGATGGTGGTGTTGGGGAAGATGAGGCATCGGATGAGGATGATTCCAAGTCTCGCAAGTCACGTAAGAAGAAGAAGGATCGCAAGAAGAAGAAGGCCAAGGCCGACAAAGAGTTACGTGCCCAGTCGAATAGGAACTTACGTGGCTCAGCTCGTAGCTCGGCTAGTTCATCCCAATTGTTGCGCATGTCTAACCGAAGCAGCATTAAAACTGCAAGTACTGGCACAGATACTGAAGGTACCACTAGTGGTGATGGTACAACAAGTTCATCTGATGATGATGGCAGTACAACGATTGATACCTCCAAGAATACCACAAGCACGGGTAGTGACGATGATGGTACAACTACAAGTACCAGTGATGGTGGTACCACGAGCACAAGTGATAGTGCGGACAGTACTACGTCAAGTGATGAAGATTCCGACGAGGCCGAGGATCACTTTGACTTTGAACCAAACTTCCACGAGACGTTCATTAATCAACGTCGGAATGTACGTCAACGACAGAAGATGCGTTCTGCCCCCGGCCGGCCTAGACCATCGAAGCCTCAGACTAATACGAATTCTAATATGATCATGATGGGACATGTTGCCGGAGCGGATGATGATGATAACTGCAGTGTGATGACGGGCATGACAGGAGCTACGGGCGTTAGTGCAGCAACACAGCAGGTCTCAAATAAGGCTCGTGGTAGAGGAGGAGGAGGAGGAGGACCAAGATTTGGTGGTGGAGACGATGACGTATCAGTAATGACAGGCATATCAGCAGCTACAAGACCTGCTGGAAACCTTGGTGGAGGAAGGAATAGAAACCGATACGGAGGAGGAGGCGATGACGTATCAGTAATGACAGGAATAAGTGCTGCGACTAAGCCAGCTGGGAACCTTGGCGGTGGAGGTGATGACGTATCAGTGATGACGGGTATATCGGCAGCCACAAGACCTGCTGGAAATCTTGCCAGTGGCAGGGTTAGATTCAGTGGAAGAGCAGGTGCTGGCGGAGGGGATGATGCATCTGTCATGAGTGAAGCATATAGTATGATGTCTGCTGCAACCAGACCTGCTGGAAATATGGGTGGCGGAGGTGATGACGTATCAGGTAAGCATTAGGATTTGTTTGTTAATTGCCTTAAACCTTATATTGGGGGGAAAGGATACCAAAACGGATCCTAATCATATCATTCCTTACCCTCGCTCTCTTGTGCGTCTGGATTCATTCATTTAGTGATGACGGGTATATCGGCAGCTACAAGACCTGCCGGAAACCTTGGTGGAGGAAGGAATAGAAACCGATACGGAGGTAAGCTCAATTTATTTGATTTGTAGAAAAACGAGCAATTATTATGTTATTCACTTGTTACTAAAACGTTTATTCCCTCTTATTTACTCTTCAACTTCAGGAGGTGGCGATGACGTATCAGTAATGACAGGAATAAGTGCTGCAACTAAGCCAGCTGGAAACCTTGGAGGTGGAGGTGATGACGTATCAGGTAAGGACAAAAGCATGCGTTTGTCAAATTTTTGTGCATATATGTCACATGTTGCAACTTCACTGACTAACTATAATCCTCCCTCTCTCTCTCTCTCTCTCCATCGCCATATTGATAAATGAAGTAATGACGGGAATGTCGGCAGCTACAAGACCTGCCGGAAATCTTGGTGGAGGAAGACGACCTGCAACAGGAAATCTTGGAAGACTACCCAACCCAAGAACTAGGACGGGCGGAGCCGCTAGTGTTGCGAGTGGAAACTCAAGGGATGAGAGCCTCAACTCCAAGAACTCAAAGAACTCGAAACAATCTAAGACAGATTCTCGTGGTGGTAGATCACGAAGCAGTTCTGGCAATAATAGTGATGGAACTGGACAAAATAGTACTGGTCAGAACTCTAGAAATAGTGCTGCTGGGAGATCTGCTGTCTCAGGACTCTCAAGAACAAGTGGTACAGACCGATCTGCTGCAGGACCAAGAAGAAGGCCATCAAGTGCCAGTGCAGCCGGTGCCGCATCACTACGAGGCTCAAGTAGCTCAAGAAGCAATTTGAACAGCTCGACAAGAAGTAACACTTTGCAACTGAATAAAATTTCTGGCGGCGGCAGTTCAGTTTCTGGAGGTAGAGGTGGAGGACGAGGAAGCGGTGGTTCAGTTAGCGGCGGTGCCAGTGTTGGTAGCGCAAAATCAGGGACCGGTCAAGGGACAATCCTTCGGTTCGAGTAGTTAGAAGTGTATAAATGTAATCAATAATTTTAAGTGAAAGTGTCAAGGTAAATCGTCTATAGGTGATGAATCTCTCCCTTCTGTGCACAAAAACGAAAGTAGTGTGCCAATTATTCATCATGTGGTCTATTACATTTGATCGAAAGGGAGCTAATTCTAACTATTGATCTCCTCATAGTCACCTATATTCATTCACAAAACTTCGACCTCATTTGCATCGACGTGAAGTGAAAATGCCTTGAGTAAGTTGAAACTACTCTCTTCTCCTGCTTTAAAATTTACTAAGATTGGATGTGTTCTGTCCCATTCATTTGTATTGTATATCTTTGTAACTTCTCCTCTTAATCCTACAGGTAATACTAAACAACTTGTTGCTCGACTCATTGTACTTATATCTTGTGGTATGAACTGTGATGTCGTGTCAAATTGCCCATACATGATTGGGGGTACCGAATGTGCTTTTATTGGATTAGAAGTGGATGCAATTGCAATTAATGATCCTACTGAAATCTCTTTACCATTTATAGCTAGATGAATCTTCTCTTCGATCTTTGATGGTTGTGTAGGTGTCACATCTGCAAATAAATCCGATTGCAATGTTGTTGTTGTAGAAGTTGTTTTCGATATTCTAATATAGGGCATAAAACCATGTACATTATATGTACTGATCAGTAGAAGAAGAAACGCTGTATATAACATAATCATTGTCAGCACATATCAAAGGTAGTAGTGTTGCCATGATGGTATCCTTCTATTCCCATTTACTGGCGCTACATAGGCTCAAGCTTTTATTTGTGTATGCCAAGAAGATGAGCCTATGCATATGATATCCAGCTCATAAATCAATAACAGCATCATAACTAATAAATAAACTATATAATATAATGAGTGTTCAAGTATATACAAAAGTCGCGTCATATTACCACTGGCTGGTGGCCGCACCATTGTAAGTGTATCTTTTTATGTTCGTATGTATCTTATGTTCATTCTTTCATATCTTTTGTGTTATATCTTTCATGTTCAACTCATATTCATATACCTACTTCTTTATCATTCATTCATCAATACTCGTTTTGTACTTTTCTCTCTTGTCTTAATTAATTAATGATCATATACTGTCAATACTCATACAAATTATGTTATGTAATAAACAAAAACAATATTAGAATGGGATCAGTGGCATCGGTATTAATATGTCAACAAAGTCCAAAAGAAGAAAAGGGGAAATGGATGTGGAGACACAAGTCATTAGGATTATTAACTGGTATGATCGTAGCACCACGGATCGGATATAGATTAATGAATGCAGCGAAATATAAAGTTGGCCATCCTTCGGGTACCGGACCTATTGAAGGCGCCGCTGCTGATGTATCACATATTGCACTATATGCATTCATGACAATTATGCCAGCATCTGGAATTGTAATGGGTTATTTTGGTGGTAAAGGATTGCCCTTTTTTTGGACTACAATTCCAGGTGCATCGAATCCACAGGAAAGTCCGCGTTTGTATTGTTTCATTGTGTGAATGCTTGTGTTCAATATAATGTCTCGGCCATTGGGTACTTCATTTGATCTTTATTAGCCATTATACGACTGCCTTTAAACCACATGTACTAACACAAGTTATGTTCACCTCTCTTTCATCATCATAAATCGTGATAACGCGCATCTTCCAGGGTAGTGTTGCTAAACAAGCATTTTCAATTCATAAAACTTTAGGGACATATGGAAAGTTCTTAATCCCGATTCATATTGGTGGTGCTGCCAAACATTCAATATTTGGAAAAGGCATTTTCAATAGAGTCAATCCTTTTGGCAGGCCCTCTCATTAGTGTGTTGTGTTACAAAAGAAGAGTGTGTTGTGTACAGCGAGGGGGATGGACCATATGATATGGTAATTCAATAAATGTTAAATGTGCCAAAGTAAAACAACAAACATTTAGATTTACATATAGCATACACTTTCACAGACCATCTCCCAATCAACACTCTTGCAACGTGTGAACTTCTGAAATAACTGTAAACTTTTCTTTTGGGGAATTTCTTTCTTCAGCAGATGTAAATCCAAGTTTACTAAACAACTTGCCCACTTCTGTATCATCGTAAACACAAGCTCCAATGCTGTCGCCCAAAGCACCATGTTGACACCCTGCAGTAAAATCTGCACTCGAAGTTGACTCAAGATTAAGTATATCTTCTTTAACGGTAGTATTGGCATCATCATTACTAATACTTTCTGATACATTGCTATCAGATAAATCAGGAGCCGGTAACTTAGACAATCGTTCCTTGACCCAATCCTCATAGCTTTCAATTCCACCGCCTTTGCCTCCAACGATTGTAGGCGCACTATCTTGTGGAAACATTCTCTTGGCTTCTACTATCGAGGTAAAGTGTATGCGCTGTAGTATTTTTTGCTTTGTAAAGACAGAAGCTAGTTTGATGGAAGCATTCACAACTGTTCTCATGATGTATCCTGCTCCAGCAATTAAGATAATCTGGGGCCGTTGAGGTATGGATTGATAAAAGCTTTGGATGAGCTTTTCATTGCCAACTTTGGATGATTGTTTATTCGACATATCAACAATGAAAGATACTCCACGACGGAGGGTCTTTGCATCAGCATGAACAGCTAGATATTGCATGATACATGCTTGACAATGATATCTCTCGTCTACTTTTGAAACACCTCCACTGCCCCTTATCCATGTGATGCTGCATTCTCGATGATCTCTCCCAGTTGGTAAGTAGGGGGATAATTCATGTTTTGCTTCTGGCTTCCATAGATTATTGTCAATACCATCACTGCATCCCAACTGTGCCATAATTTCTAGCATCTTTGTAATCTTTTTCACAGTTTCATCTACACGAAGTTTACAATTAATTGTCGCGACAGCTAAGAATATGGAACCAACTCTTGATTCTTTAATACCATGATCCTTTAATAATTTTGCTCGGACCTCTCTCATTGCAACGAGCTCTTCTTCTGAGTATATAATAACACTATCATCAGTCAATATATCACTATCACTGAACGACTCTTGTGCTGTATCCCCAGTCTCTTGTTTATTTAGTTGCTTGACTGTCATCGTTACGTGTTTTGTAAGGATACTTTTACCAACACTGATTTGTTTATTATCGTCGTAACGTAGTTTTATCTATAAACATACTACAACAAACGAAACCTGCCATTCAATCCAGTGAGATAATTAGACCCCCCTATTCCTATTGACCATATCAATTATCTAATGATTACTAGCCGATATTCGATGGAAGCAACAAGCTGTCCAACGCCAAGAATAAAAAATTGCAAGATACCTTACTTTCAACCATGCCAGATATGACTCTTATTGATGGTACCCTATGGTATATGCATATCATATTGTGATACGTCTGTCTACATTCATTTATATATTATTATGTATGCGTATGTCATGTCTTCATATCATTCATATGTATCAGCATCATGTGATCATGTGTTCATATGATAGGTATCTTCAACCAGGTATCTTTGATACAACCCATAAACTCATTAGCATGTCAATATGCTCATATCTCATAGGTTCATATCATATGTAACATATCATATGTATGTTCAAAATATACTTAGTTATCACATTTAGAGTTTCTAGGCTACCATTCTCTACACAACACTACTGAGGTTAGTTGTCTCGTACTGCTTCTCGTTTATAAATCAGGCGTGGGTAACTGTGCCATTCGTTCTTTGACATAATCTTCATAACTCTGTTCACTCCCCCCACCTTTACCACCTACATAAACTGGTGCACTTCCTTCTGGCAACATATCAACAGCCTCTTCCACAGTTGTAAATGAGATTCGTTCCAAGATCTTTGCCTTAACAAATACGGATGCAACATAGATTGAAGCATTGACAAATGTCCGTAGCAAGTAACTTGTCCCTGCAATGAGAATCACCTGAGGTCGTTGAGGAATGGCTTGATAAAAGCTTTGAATGAGTTGTTCATTGCCAACTTTCTCAGCAGTCATAACATCTTCTCGTCCTGATAGATCTAGAATAAAGGAAACCCCCTCTCTCAATGTCTTCGAATCGGCATGAACAGCTAGATATTGCATAATGCATGCTTGGCAATGATGACGCTCCTCTTCTTTCGGTACTGGACTACCAGCACGGATCCAAGTAGTAGAACATCCTCGTTTATCTACCCCGACAGTAGGATACGGATGCAATTCATGTTTGGCGTTGGTAATAAAATCATCACTAATACCACTACATCCCAATTGTTCCATAATTTCTAGCAACTTTGTGATCTTATTAACTGTTTCATCTACACGAAGTTTGCAATTAATAGTGGCAACAGCTAAAAATGAACTTCCAACTCTTGATTCTTCAATACCATGCTCCTCAAGTAGTGTTGTTCGTACTTGACGCATTGCAATTAATTCATCTTCGGTGTAGACGATTTGTCCGCCAGGTGTAGCGTCGAAATTATCCTCTGCAGCCTCTGGCTGTTGAACTTCGATCTGCTCTGTAATAACCTCACTCATATTTTATTGTATATCCATATGCTATTCAATAAATGCTATGGCATCGATCAACAAGAGATGTCAAGCAACAGGAGGCAAATCAAAATTTGAGTGAGAACTGAGTCTACTCACTAAAAATGGCGAGAAAAAGAAAGCTGCTGCCTCTCCTCTAACAGCTTGCACAGGTAGAGGAGAGATTGTGCAATATGTGTCAACTCAATATATGTAAGTTGCTCATGACAGGACAATGGTAGTGTTTCTACTTCATTTAAAGTGCATATAAAAATCGAAAACTATCTTAAAAGTATCTTCCAAAAGTATCTTAGTCTTTAGTCTTAGGCACTCGCGCTTTACGATTTAGTCTCACACAACTCATTTGGGTCGAAATATCATTAGAAATCAGAGCTTAGAATAGAGGCAACATAATCACTTCATCGTCAAAAGCCTTTATTACCATAAGCGAGTGCCTACAGTGTGCTTTCAATCATAAATCCACAAAGATTATATCACAAAGTAATGATACTTTATCGCAAAACCAAAAGAAATCAACTAGCAAGAAAGGCGGGTACCATATCTTATAGCTTTCCATCACTCCTAATCGATGATCCTCTGTACGCTTACATCATCAAACACCACCAGTGCGTCGAGATTTTCACATTCGGAATACATTACTGCACTACCTGCATCAGCCATTGCTTGAGAGATGGTAATCTCATGCTCGATAGTATTCCATTCGAGAGAGGAATCCCACTCGGATACACCACCCATATATGACCATCCTTCATCATAATCTTCCCACGCTCCACTTTCGATCTTCATGATAAATTTAGGGCAATAACCATTAGTAGAACCGCAAGTGAGTGGAGCACTTGTGGTTTTATGAATGAGTTTCACCTTTGCTGATACTTTATACTTGTTTCCAGCAATCATGCATCTACTGTCAAGATATTGAGCAGGTCCCATCCACTCTGCCCATCGTGACTCGCTTGTAATGGCAAGTCCTTGCCCAGAAGAAGACTCGTCGACGACCGCAACTCCTCCCATCGTCGCCCACCAATTATCTACACCTGATGACACATCTCCATTTCGAATCAGCTCATCACAATATCCTGGTTCGACTTCTGGTTCTACGACGGTAAAACTTGCAAACTCTGGACAGTGATGACCAGGGTCTTCGTACTGAGTCTTGACAAATAGTGGCCAATGGGTTTCTCCATCCTTGACAAACCTTGCTTGGTAATTGCGTGGTGTACCTCCACTAGGCAGTGTAGCAAAGAAGCGACGATTACGATGCGTCTTTGTGTGTTCAGCCATGTTCACAGATCCATCACTGTTCAAAGGCCAATCGTATTCACCGGTAAATGACGTCTTTACTCCAGTATCAGTATCAGTTATCTCTAGCAATAAACTATCGTCTTCAAAGGTTGACACAGCAATGCCCATAGTTCGAAAGCAGGTTCCAGGACAATGAGCAGTACATGAAGCCGTATGAGATACGCACTCAGGTGCAAAGGCTGTCATGCGGTCATTATCAGATACAATATAACCAGGCGCTCCAATAATAGAGCCATCAGCATCTTCAATCGCAACATTGTCAATCGGGCCCATTTCTTCATCTGTGGCTGAGATGGCATCACAAGAACTGAGTGGTTCTGTATCTTGATCAAAGGTTAGACTGGAAATTGAGGACCTGACATCGAAGTAACCTTTATTTTCAGGATCTACTCGCAAAGCAGTTGAACCGGCACATCCAGTATCTTGGCCTAATGAAGAGAATGATGTGTTTTCTACAAGAGTACCAGTGTTTTTATCACCACCCTGCCAGAAAGTGTGGAGTTCAGCTCCTCTAATTGGCCACCCAGATGGCTATAAGAGTACGGGAAATAGATGATGTGGTATAGATGGCGTGATTAGTTGAGTGAAGATCACATAACATACTAAGAGAATCATACGAAACAGCACTTACACATAGTGTATGAGCATTGATCTTCTCAGCCAGAGCACGATACTCTGGCGAGTATCCTATAATAGTTGCATCTGATATGGAACAAGTCGGAGAACGATCAATATCAATGCCGATGAGATTGTCCGCGAAGATACCAGACTCGACGTTAATGTTGCGACTGTTGTGTATAAAGACTCCACTCTGTCTGTTTCGATATGACTTGGTGTTCTTTAAGACAGCTGGCTCTCCCTCTGGCTCTAGGCCCACACCAGGATATGTCTTGACGCCATGTTCCATGCACGAGTGTGCTGTGTTATCTTCAAATAGAGTAAGAGGGAGAATGGATGGATTCATTTCACTTAGTTCTTCTGACAGAGTATTAGTAGGCGCTCTCACTGATGATGCCATTTCAAACCAAAAGCCAGAATGCTCAGAGCCTGCGGCAACATTACTGATAAACGAGTTCAAGGGATTGGTTAGCCAAAAAGATGATGGAGTATCATCTGTTTCTTCAGGACGGATGAGTGTAATGGCATCTCTAGTCACGGAAGCTAAGTTGCTAGTAAAAGTGTTATCCATTTCACCGCTGTCTTCCAACATAAAACAGTGACCATGCGTATCATATGCAACGTTGGAGTCGAGCTGTAGTTAATGATACGAGAAAAGAGGTTATGATAATGTTAGATATATGCAGTGACAACATCAGTATCAAATAGTGTACTCACAGTCACATTGTGGCTGCCATGTATCACATAGCAACGTTGGTTAGATTCAATTACTAAATTCTTGGATACAACCGAACCAAGGGCAGATCCGCAAAGGTGGAAATGTACTGGATATCTTCCCAATGTACCCGCTTGGCCAAACTTACGGAAAGCAGCTCCTTGCAGAGTCTGAGCAACATTGGGTGGCTTCATGATCATTAGATGGCCACCCTTATCAGAGTATGTAGAATCACTCGTAAACTCAATGTTACGGTTGAGTAAGGCAACTTCGACCGCATAGACTGGTTCATTGTCTGAAAAGGATGTAAGTCCAATTGGTTCTGCTAGTGACAGGGTGGTGGTGCCATTGGCAGAACTCACAGATGAGATACTTGGTGTATCAACTTGATCAAAGGTCAGACTAGGTGACGTAACAAGGACGGAGCTACCCTCTCCCCAACACGAGGCAAGGTCACCAGAAGAGTCCGGCAGAACCAAATCGGTGACAACACCTCCGACGTGAGACATGGATATGTTGTCAAGATCAACATCAGATGTTGAGTCATCGTCACTCAAGAGATACCAATCTATATTTGACGCACTACCATCCAAGTCACTGAATTGGTACTGTCCTTCACAGTGTACCCAGCCATCTTGAATAGATGCAGGTGGACATTGTACGACCCATGGCCAGCTATTAGCTCCATCGGGTTGAGTTACAGTCATTTGGACTCTGAAATTCTTGGGAGTGCTTGAATGAACACGGAGGTCTAAGCTAATGGTGTATACCATATCTTGTTGGATGCAGTCATTCCACAATTTGGGCCGATGCATGTCATAGCCATACTTTCTTCCCTTTACAGCATAATAGTAATTCAATCCATCAAAAAGAGTGTCTTCAGATTCAATCGAGACTGAATATTGACCCCCTGGGCGGACGACGAAGGGATAAGTGAATGGATGTATTGTTGTATCTTGAGCATCACCATTCAGTAAGAGTTCATTGCATACGCTTCCAGTACTTGAGTTGGGAAATGAGGACTCGGGTAAACGGAAGATCTTGACATCATCAAGGACAATATCAACCCCTGCTGGTGGGCCTTCCCAATATAATCGCCTTGAGGGCCAGTCATTAGGAGATGGTGGGTTTGCAATCCTGTGATCAAATACTGTAGTTGAGGTAAAGTCAAACCAAGTATCATCTTGATCCGTACATACTTGACCACGTCGGTTCCACTTCTTCTCAGGACTTGCACCCTTGTCATAGATGTATGAAATCAGCTTAAGGCAAGTATTACCAGAGATACCGACAAGCTTGGCCTTGGCAGAGATGAAGTATGGAACATCAGGCACAATACAGGAGGGATCGAAGTTCGTCTGCGGGCCATTCCAATTTGAAGTTCTTCCCGACCATCTAGTGAAGTAATTGCTGCCATCTTCAGTCTCGAACGATTCTGATCCTCCATAGTTTCGATACCATAGAGAAGGGTAACCTACTCCCTGACCATTCTCAAAGTCAGTTTCAATGAGTACATTAGAACACCCAGATTGAGGAGGAATATATGTTGGTATGTTAGCATTCACGGGAGGTCCTTCTTCGATGATATTCTTGAGTTTAACCCAAGTAGGACAAGTTTCTTGGAGTCCTTGGATATTCAATACGCCACCGGCTACAATAACAGGTCTGTTTCCCACACTGCAACCAGACGACCCAGGACAAAGAGCAGAGTTCTCGGGATGCGGTGTCAAAAAGTGGTTGTCATCTCCCGTGAGTATAATCTTAACATCTGGTGTATCTGATGTTGCTCGAGTAGATGTCATCTCAAGTACACCCTGAATGAAGAGAAAAGGAGTACTAAGCGTAATCTTGTACCCATCTGGAAAGATTAGTTTCCCTTGAATATCCAATCCATTCGGCAATTCAAGATCTGATGAGGCATCCATAGTTACACATTCTCCACAAGGAATAGTTACAATTCCCGCAGTTGAATCATATGATTTAGTAGACCAATTCACACAGGGTTGCATGTTTTCATTACAGGCTATTGTTGTAGTTGTGTATATTGTTTTGCAATAATAAATATTAGTGTGGATGAAAAAAAAAGGACACATCATGTGCACAAAAAATATATATTATATAACTTACTCAGTGGTTGAAAGCCAGGGATCTCATTTGCTTGAAGTATACGATTACCATCGGATATAGAAGATGCCCGGATGGATTTAGAAGTAGCAACCCCCACAATTAGAGGTAGTAAGAGGAACCTCATATTGAAATGTTGATATTTTGGATCTCGACGTTGAGCTTTGAGTTGATTACCGGCACCGTTTGTTGCAAACTGAAATGAAGAAAACACGTTAGATATTGATAGTATTGATATGATGAAGTAATGAAAAAGACTGTTCACCACAGTTCATAGAGAATGATAATATAATATAGGGCTTGGTATCATGTGAGGTGGCAGTATTTTGAAGTTCATTTTTGATCGATCATACCTGATCATACCTAGCTCAAACCAAACATTTCCAAGCAACAAACCGTACATTCACTTACCAGTATTATTAATTATCCAATATCCAATTTACAATATAACATAATTGGGCTTACACGAGATGTCAAGCACTCACTATTCATTAATCGTAACGTTGAATTTTTTATTTTTGACACCATAGCAAGCTCGTGATTCGAAAGACTTCTTCACTATTCCATTAGGCCTCTCCTCTCTATGCTCACGGGGTCTCATCATGTGAGAATGCATGGATGTAGTACATAGTCAAGTATGCTCAACATTGGATTACCTATGTATGTAAACTTTGTTGAACCCTGTGCATTGATAAACACATCTAATTATGTTTACTTTTACTTACTACGAGTTTGCATATATGTTGTCTTGCCACTTCTCCATCAGTCTCTTCACTATATGGCCGTATTTTTTGTAATACAAGTAAGAGTGGCTGATGCCAATTTGGATTATATCGTGCAGAGCATTGCTTATTATCCTTTGTTGCTTCTCCTTGCAGTATCAGCGACTTGTGCATGTTCGACACTTTGGGATAGAAGTGTTCATATAATATCATTTGAAATAAAGGTCCATTGATTGCTGATTGATTTGTAGTATCGTCAGTTTGTTGCATTGCCTTTTCATTAACTGTTTCTACCAATGTCATGAAGTTTTGTAGTGATGTACCCCTTCGAGGTTGACATAGGAGAGCAATTCCATTAACTGCAAGTGTCCGAGCAATGGTTAAGAGCAATCCGTCATGAAACTCTTGGAAATGGATTGCATCACTAGCTAAACAGATATGATATTGTCCTTCATCGGTATTCTTCTTTTGCAATGCTTCTCTTTTGATTAGGCTGTTGATTTCATGACATGCATCTCTTCCTTTTGAACTCGAATCCCAGAGTAGTAAATGAGTATCAATACTCTGTGCTGCTCTTGAGTCAGAGCATTCCGACAACATCTTTGCACAGACTTTATTATTCTCTACACATTTCGGATGTCCATCAGTAAGTACTACATGCAATGGCTTTGTTGTTGTATTACTGTCCCTTGCGCTACTTGCAGCAGATGCTAAAGCTAGTCCAGCAAGTCCAGCCTGACCAGCGCCCAGCTCTAGCACATTGCAAGTTGTTTGGTCTTCTGTACTGCCGTCTTCAATATTCAGTATTGAGTGCAGACTATTTCTCAAATCTGCTAATTGTGCATCTGTTTGTTCATCTAATTCAAGCACAGTATCTTTATCTCCTTCACAATTCAACATAGCTGACAAGAGAAATCCAGCCAATATACCTTCTGCATCCCATACTCGTACATTACCCGTATTATCTACTCCGTGATAGTAATGCCTCCACTCTACTTTGTATTGTTGATTTTTGTTCATTAGTTGGTTGTTGCTCTTTGGCTTCCCGAGTTTTAAATTGTATTGTATGTCCATTTGATGTAGTATACGAGTATTGTACAATATCCCAATTATCATCTACATTGTTATTCTCGTCATTACTGCTGCTGCGTGGTAGTATTGTTCTATCAAGTACTTTGAAACCGGGAAATGAATTCATTGAATGTTCATTACTAAACCGGCCTTTGTCGTTTTTGTTAGATGTATTGCAATTTGTTGTATCATTACCTAACAACGCCTGGCGTAATAATCCCCACCTTGCCTTTACACGTTCCTTCTTTTGAATATCTGTGGCATCTATGCCGCCATCGTCGCCGGCTGATACCATCCTCTCGGCGTCTCGTCTTTGCAAAGCTTTAGAAGTGTGCTGACCGATTAACTTGGAGTGCTTGTGAATATTGAATATTCGCGTGTGAATTTATGTGTTTGAAGAGTGGATACGTAGTAATAATTTTGTACATAAACATACCAGTTTTGTACTACCAAGTTACTGCAACCAGCTAGTTACCCCAAAAATCACTCAATCTTTTTTGCAATGAAATAAATCACACTTATGGAGTACCTCTGGCTAAACCTGATATATCAATGAAGT
>Ga0214478_100222_pt1 | contig 33224 bp, 26 predicted proteins | sample M1_20Mar14CPVII9_2_FD_178001 | JGI IMG/M metagenome (GOLD analysis project Ga0214478, IMG submission 178001) | Marine eukaryotic communities from Monterey Bay, California, United States - M1_20Mar14CPVII9sort6BwellD7 | ecosystem: Environmental > Aquatic > Marine > Unclassified | place: USA... | reverse complement strand
ATCTACAATGAAACAAAAGTCAACAATCAAGAAGAAGAGTACTTTCAAAACACCTGCTGGATCTAAATTTCCGTCTAGAGATCTATTCTCAACAAATAAAATGCCACAAAGGTCTACAACCAAGAAATCTGTTGCCAATGGTACTAATGTATCAACTACACAAAGGAAGAAACGTCATTCATTCCGTCCATCAATTGCGACTACATCTAACACCCCTGCTGCTCCCAAGAGCAATGTAAAAGAGATGAGATTTGCACCAACTTTTCTCACAAATAATTCAAAGAGTTCACCACCCAAGGAAACTGTTCCAATTGATGATGATAATAATTATGGTGATGATACTAATAAGTACTCAGACAAGGATGTATTTGCACAAAACATGGTATCAACTCATCATCAAGCAAAGCAACAAGCACGCAAGTCGGAATCAAGTAAGTCGGGATATCTCGTGCAACGATTACGTTCACTACGTAATACAGAACAACGTATGGCAATGAAGTTGCGTAATTCACAATTATCTTCAGGATTGAGTGGTGGAGGTGGAGGAGGTGGTATACGAAAGAGACGTCGGACTAGTGGCGGCAATAATAATCTCGATCCAAAGACCTGTTCCTCGTCTATATTGGATGTAACTGTTTCTGGCAAGCTACCTTCAGATGTTGGTGCCTCGTTATTGGGCGAGGGAAAGAGTGTATTACTTGCCTATATACATCAACATACAATGACAAAGCAAACGTCCAATGAGGGTGATGAGGGAGAAGAAGGCAGTAGAGGAGTAAGCTCATGCTATGCTTGGATCGTAATGTCTCATGATGTTATGCGTGAGCAAGGTTTACTTGACGGTAGTATGAATACCAAACACCTACGGTTATATGATGCCGTAGTGATTCCATCAAGAGTAGTAGATATGAAGACCGGTAGCATGACATCAGGGGATATAAATCAAACACAATGTGATATGCACAGACCTACAATTGTATGCACTCATATTTCCCAAGCCTACCCAGCTGACCAACCTTCATTACAAGATGTTTCATTTGATCAATTCAGTAGCTAGACAACCTTTATAAAAGAATGAAAAAGAATATGAACAATGATACACACAACAATATACACATAAGAGTACAAAATACATAACTTACATACAATACAAAACTAGAATACAACGCGATAGAGGTACAGAGAAGAGAAGAAAAATATAAAAAGTAATAGCGAGAGAATATGTTATCACACGTAATATTGGATATACATCATACAGTAAAAAAAAAACAAGGAGCTCCGACGACAACAACAAAATAATTAAAAGGCTTCACGAGCTTGTGATAGCGAGAACTTCCCTTCTAGAGCAATCCTTGACAACACAAAGCACCTCTATAGAATCACAACAATGTCCTGATCACAGTAATATGCCTCGAAAAGATCCAAACAAACAACTAACGAATATCAAAGCTGTGAAGATCTTGGATTTTTTTAGTCCCATGGGAGTTGTCGTTGCAATTTGACCATGGGTGGGAACTATACGACGTCGGCATCATACTTTGAATCGCAACCATACCATTTGAATGCGACTGATGAGATGATATTACAACTGCCATTCAAGAGAAGAATTCTGTGACACATCATGTGCTCATTTTATTCATTGCGCAACTACTCATCGTTAGTACTACTATTCAACAACAAATAGCACAAATATCATGGCAATGGTCGCGATATCACGGAGTGAGCTTGACAGGATCAATCAGACTGTCAATAATCAAAGTATCATCGGGGATGGTGGATCGTCCTCAATGCCAACAAGGAGAGAACAATTGAAACAGTTGAGTGATTCTCGAGTTGCAGGTTGGACGGATACATTGGCTGCCAAACGCAAGGCAAAGCTTGATTGGAAGGCAGAGAAAGCAAGGCAAGATGAGGAAGCACGGAAACGACAGGATATCAAGGATGCTGAGCGTAGACAACGAATGAGAATGGATACTCTTAGTAATGCTGATCAGCTCTTACATGAACAAACAGAGAAGGTGAGGCAATTTCGAAGTCAACAACTACTCGTCGAGACAATCGACACTCGTGATGATCAATTGAAAGAGCAAGAGGAGAAGAGTAAGCAAGAGAGTGCCATGGAAGAGCTTTGGCATATGGCTGTAATGGAAAACATACAAAAGTCGGAGCAAAAATCCAAGAAGGATATTGAACTTGAGAAGCAAAGGTCGATTGATCTTGCTGAGGACTTGAAACGGCAGAGGGAAGAACGAGATGAGCGTATACGGCAACAGCAACAACGCAAGCGACAAGAGGAGGTGTCAACCATTCAGCAGATACAAATGGATGATTTGGCAAAGGAAAAGGTAAGTAAATATACACTTGTGTTCTTCATCATGTCGTTATATCCATCTCTCACATCACATAACTCTCATATCCCATCTCCTCTATAGGCTGAGATCAAACAGAAGAATGAACGCAGGACCAAGACGAAATCGGAAATAAAGAAGAACCAAGCTCTACTGAGACATCGACAGGAAGAGGCTCGCAAGAAAGACCTCGAGGAGACTCGAAGGTGTGAGGCAGAAGTTGCACAACGGAATAAGATCACTTCGGCAAGAGCAGAGCTTGAACTTAAGCACTTTGAAGAGAAACAAGGTAAGAAGTTTGATGCGTGACTTGAAATATCTTGTGCTGTTTGCAATCGTATCCTTCACTCATCTTGTACATACATTCTACCTTGTCTCCTCTTAGCCATGAGGAAAATGCTTTCTGACAGAGCTTCCGAAGAGCTCAAGCAACGAGCGATGCGAGAGTGTGAAATCTTCGAAAGAGATGTCAGGATACGTCATCAGAAGGAGCAGCAAAAGGCCGAGGCGGCTCGAGAAAAGCTTGAAAGGGAGAGACTTGCCATTGAGGAGAGTCGTCGACAACAACTACAATCCAAACAGCAAGAGACAGAAGCCGAGAGGAAACTTGGTGAGCTGTATGCCAAGGAATTGGCAAGGATAACGTCAGAACAGCAGGACTTGGAACGGAAGAAGGAACTAGCGAAGCGTAAACAGAACATGGAACTACGCAAGATGCAACAACAGCAGATTCGTGAGGTTGAGCAGCGACGAGCGAAAGAAAAGGCCGAGAAACTTGTCGAAGAGAAGCAAGTGTTTGTCGAGGAAAAGAAGGAAGATGATATCTTCAAAGATTTCGTTGCCAAAGAGATTGAGAACTTCAAGATTCAAGGCAAGGGTAACAAGAGAATAGCCTTGCTTGAGAAATCGTTGAACTCGTGAATTGTAGTGTGTTGAGAAGTGGGGTATGTTTTATGTATGTGTGCGTGTCTAACTGATACGCTCAGGTCCTCTCGGTGTGGGATCGGGACATTATATATGTTATTTGTGGGGTATATATCTGTATATTTATGTAGTCAAGTAAACGATATCATAGTCAAGTTTAGTTATAGTGTATATCTTCAGACAATACCAAGAGTAGGACTTGCTTATGTTTTCCATCACACTTCAGCCTACAATACAACATATATATCACAACATCAACTTGATTAAACATCTTGTGAACCTGCTATCTTATGCCGCCTCTCCTCTTGAAGAAGACTCACACTTACTCATATCAATCTTCTTATTTAGAGAGAGAGGTACCCCTTTGTGGTGGCCCCGTGATTTTCTCTTGAGGTGATTTAGATTGCCAACAACTGGACTACAATGTGATGTATTGCTCTTTATCTTGATTGTTGTTGGTCAGTTTGAGATGTTCCTTATGATATGTTCACTTATTAAAGCATGAATGAATCATCTCTATCATCGCCGCTCCTGGCATCACCTCCAAGAGAAGGATCACCTAGTACAATAAATAGTTACAATTCTTTAGAAGATACATCAACATCTTTACAACAGTCCTCTGCTCCGTTAGACTATGACGCGGCTGATGATACACAGGTCTCTATTGCAGACGAGTTTGCATCCAAATCAACTGCTAAGCAAACATTTATACATTTACTTAAAGGATACGTGAGTATATATCATTCATGTGTCTAAAAATTATGTAATCATATGTCTCAAACATTAGTTTCCTATATCATATATCACAATCACAGATTGGCCCCGGCTGTTTATCATTACCATGGGCAGTATCACAGGTAGGATTTGTTGGAGGTACTATAGCCATTGCAATAATGAGTGTATGGTCTTCTTATAACTGTTGGACTATTGTCAAAATCAAAAGATATATTGAAAGGAGTAGTTTACAAACAAATAGAACATCGATTATTGATGGAATAGAAACAAAATCAGAAGGTGCATCATCTTTAGCATCTAGTGCATTGACATATCCAGACGTCGGAGAATGGTTATTCGGTGACAAGTTTGAACGATTCACATCAATGTGTATATGCACCCAACAGTTGGCTATATGTACTGTTTTCTTTTCATTTATTGGAGAGAATATATATGCAGTATGTCAATTAGTACCTGAGGTGCCCAACATATTGCAAAGTCATATCGGAGTAATGACAGTTGCTCTGCCATTTATAATGGGATTATCATTTATACCAAGCATAAATGCTTTGACCCCAGTAATGGTTGCTGGTACTATTCTACTATTTAGTGGATTTGGTGTATTGGGGTATGTAATTGCTGAGCTCTGGAATGAGAGACCGACAGATCCAATCGATATACAATGGAGGGAAGCTCCACTAGCGCTTTGTGCCATACTCTACTCTTATGAAGGCATATGTTTAATTTTACCAATTGAAAGGTATGTTTATGTGAATGATATGATATGATGTGATGCATCTTTACTCAATTGATATCTTTTTATAGTGAAATGGCAGAGCCGAAGAAGTTCAAGAAAGTTTTCTTCTCAGCAATGGCATGCGTGGCTATCATATTGACAACCGTTAGTAACATCTGTGTTTATGCTTTCGGTGTTGTAACAAACGGATCAATCACTGCTTTCTTGATTGGAAAGTATAGTAATGATAAATCGATCATAGTCTTCTTGATGATTGCCAATACAGCGGTTAGTTTGTCAGTACTATTCACCTACCCACTTCAGCTCTTTCCAACCTTTGAAATAATTGGGCCAAGGTTTAATAAATTTATATGGAAGCTCAGGCATGGTCGAAGATATAGTGAAATGAATAATGATCTTGATGAGACAGACTTGACAGGTTTTGATCCGATGCCAACCTTACATGAGCATGATGTTGCCTCAGTTGAGGAGCATGTATACGAAAGCAACTTTACAAAAGTGACCAGTGATACACCAATCAACAATACAGATGATGACAATGAAGCTAACGATAATGAGTTACTTCGTAGCTCCATGGTCTCCAACATTACAGAGCCAGGTGCAATAGTATCCATACCAGGAGATTCTAAATTGCTTCGAATGAGTCTGGTCCTTCTAACTTACATGATAGCAAGTATCATACCTAATGTGCAAGTGCTTATATCATTAGCTGGTGCCATTGCAGGCAGTAGTACAGCACTGTTGATACCTCCCATGCTTGAGTTGGCACTGATTGATCACTTAGATTCCAAGAATGATGTAACTACATCTCCAAGGATGATTCCTCCGTCACAACAGCAGACGACTGCAGAATTTTCTTCAATACTATACAGATTTGACTTAAAGGGCAAGTTTTGGAAGAAGAAACTGAAATGCTTCTTACTCTTTTGGATTGGTTTTGTCTTTATGATAATAGGTGCTTATGCGTCAATATCAGATATTATTGAAATATGGACAGGGAAGAATACTAGATAAATGTATATGATGAACATAAAAATTACGAAACTGTTGTAACATTACTCTTTTGTTAGTTGAGATCTCAAGCTCTTTGTTCTAACATCCTCCATGAATGTCACCAACTCTCTACAAAGCTCATCTATATCTTCTGTTTGTCGTGTGCGATTGGTTTCTTTAGCAAGTGCCTTTTCACATTCAGGGTCTATCACAAACTGATAATTGTCTTCAAATAGTTTATCGTATTCTTCTTGAAGATCAACATCTGCTGTTGCAGTTACCGTTGTTTGTTGAAATAACCTTCTCTTTGTTGTATCCGTTGTTGTTGAAGAAATAGACAGCTTACTCTTTCGAGAAACAACATTCTCTTTGTCACCTTTTGCTACGCCAGTCCGATTATCGATACCATTATCATCTGTAGTACAACTTTCCTCACTCCAAAGATCCCTCTGTATAGCAGACATCTTCAATGTCTCTGCTTGAGTTTTATACTTCTCCACTTCTCTTTTCAATGCAGTCAATCTTTTGGCATATATCTCTGCAGCTTTCGTCAAGTCTTCGTTGTGTTTTGTTTTCATTGTGTTGATCATCTTCATAACATCACGACGTTCTTCAATCTTCCTTACTCGTTTATTACTTGTTAATGGCGGTGCATCTTCTCTATTGAACTTCAGTGTTTTAGTAGGAGATGGCAATGGCATTAATGTATCGGTATGTTCATCTACTGATTCACGTAATATATCTAATTCGTCTTTTAATTCTCGCATCTTTGTTTCATGATCTTTGGTTAGTGTTGCAATTTCATCGGCGTGTTGTATCTTTAGATTATCAATCTCAGTACCACCTTTGCCTACAAGCTTTCGTGTTATATTCTTTGAGGATGGTAGTAGAGTGTTCATCTTATATTATATAAAGTATGTATGGTGCACCGTCGATGATTACTGGCCAATAAATTGTGTGCTCTTTCCCCGCCTACGACCGATACCTCGCCCGTTAGAACTCGAATAGACTTGTATTAGAGATCCAATAATATGATCTATATCGTCTTAAAACAGTTGGAGAGAGGTGGTATGTAATGATATTCAAGTGATGATGATCAAATTCAAATGTTTGTGTTTCTTTCAAGCAAGAAAGGTGTACGAAACAAGGTATCCTTTTTATGAGAGTATGTAGTGATGGATGTTGTTGTGATGTTGTGATAGTAGGCTAGAGGTAGACGGAATAATAGTAAGGCGAGATATAATAGTGGGTGTGATGGTATATGCGCATTACTGAGTTATACATTTTAGCACAAGAGATGTCACAAATTGCATTTCAATTTTCAACATCATCATCGATACTCAGACTCAAATCGATATCAACATCACTTTATACCTCGAGACCGACTACGTTTGGTCAATTAGCATTTCCAGATATAGCAAGTAGTAGTAGTACTATGAGCACTCCATTCTCTACACCATCATGTCCCTGTTGTGCTTTTTTAACAACAAATGGTGCTTTGTTCTTACCATGGAATACAGAAGAGGATGACGGCGAAGCAAATAAGTGTGTTGCAATCGAAGGTACATCGTTGTCAGCTGAAGATATTATGACTCCAAATGAAGCCTGGGATAGAATAAGAATACCAATGAGTAGTAGTGTGGTAGATAGTAATGATGAAAGACAACAGATACTTCTAGTCGATACACACGGACATCCTCATTTGCAAAGAGATGTTCAGTATGCTAAGAATATTCAATATGCAGAGAATGACACAAGCATACCTATAGATGATCAATCAATTGTATCACTTACATGTGCAGTATCACCACTAGATTGGAACTCTGCATTAGAATATGCATCTCAATCACAACAAATACTTCCAGCATTAGGCATACATCCGTGGTACCTGGCCGACATATTGGTAGATGAAACAAAGAATATTGATATGCAAGAAGATATTACAAAGTATATCAAATGGGATTGGTTATCAGAATTAGAAGCACATTTATCAAATCACCCCCATCTACTAGTAGGAGAAATTGGAATGTGCAAAATGGCAAGATTCGTGCGAGAGTTCCCAAAAGAAAAGGGAGGTAAAGCTACTGCATTACAGTTACAAAAGATTGTCTTTAAGAAACAATTGGATTTGGCAGCAAAGTGGTCTAGACCTGTGACAGTACATTGTGTGAATGCTCATGGCTTGTTTATTGAGGTAATGAGAGATACCTTGACAGAAGTAAAAGAGTCTTGTGCCGAAATAGATGATATTACAGAAGCAAAGAGACATTGGAGAAGAGCATTTCCACCTGCCATAGGTATGCATTCCTTCACTGGAACTGCACATCATGTCGGCGAAATACTAGCATTTGAAAAGGAGATCTTATATCCTGAAGAAGTTCAAGCTAGTGGTAAGAGACGTAGACGAAAAAAGCAGCAAGGAGCAGACAAAGAAGAGATACAACAACCTCAAGATAGTGAGAAAGATATCCTATTCTACTTTGGCTTCTCACACGCTGTTAATCACGTCATGTGCACAAGTGAAAAGGCTAGGAAGAAGGGTTCAGAGGCAGTACGGTCAATCCCATCAGACAGACTATTGGTAGAATTAGATGTTCACAACTCTGTTGACGTCATATTGGGAACCGCCGGAGCAGCGGCATATGCAGCACAGGTCAAAGGAGAATCGTTAGAGCAAGTTGCAAGATCGACTACAAAGAATGGTTTAAGATTTCTAAGTTCTTTAGATTCCATAACAGATACTTAAATAATCTTAAAGTGTAATATATCATCTCATACTTTCTCATCTCCCCTTTCTCTTGGCAAATTCAAATGCATTACCAAAGCCACGATACACCCAGCATCCTGCAAATGCACAAAGGCCGGCTTTGCCTCCCCAGCCACCATTCCAATATCCGTAATGTATTGTTATTGCATGAATTAGTCCGGCTATTGCTCCAGCTCCTGCAAATGATGTGAATAAAGATACAGCTGACTGTGGTTGTGCCTGTTTGGCTCTTCCTGGTGCATTACCATACATTAATCGAGATGGGAGACTCATACCGACAAATGATCCACCATACAAAGCCAATATTGATGTAGGATCTCTGATAAATAATGAACCAAGTAGACCAACGACAGAGCTAGCTCGAACGGGATCGGCTGCAGCCGAATCATCACTACACTCTCTTAAGAATATAGTAGCCACTGATCCAAGCATATGGAACAATACCATTGATACAACAACAGAAGATGGGCCATTGTTACCCCACATTGCTCTTCTCATTTTCCTACCTACACTACCAACCTTTTGATACTTTGCTAATACACTAGTTGCCAAGAAAGCGGTAGCACCTAATCTTCCGCCAATTCCTAAACAAAAGTTGTTAATATGTATTAATACTTCATAAGATACTGATGTTAATATACCTAATACTAATGCCAATGAAGGGTTGGATACTAAATGTCCACCACACATGCCTGCAAATGATCCGCAGAATGCAGCTTGTCCTAATCTTCGATCTAAACATGTTGATACTAACAACGTTAATGCCGAAGAAGCCAATATAGGCGAGTATCCATTAAACAAATGTAAATACCATGTACCAATTGTTGATAACACAGTCACTGCAATACGTGTCATTAATAATGGAAACTCTGAACTAACTCCTGGTGGATCTCGTATTAATGGCCATTTAATATTGTGTATAAGTGTTGAACTACCACCACCACCGCCACCTCTTGCTGCAGCTAATCTAGGCGGTGCAACATTACTAACTGGTACAGCTGAACCTGGTTGAACCTGTCTCGAAGTACCAGGTCCGCCTGCAGCAGGTAATCCACCACCCTGATTGGTTACTGGTATATTTTCTTGAGGTGTTGCTGCACCAAACGCTTTGAAAGGACGATTATTTCCCGGAGTTGCGGCGCTTCCCGAAAATGCTTGCTGACCTTGATGATCACGCCATGGTGGTACATAATCTGTAACTGATGGATTAACACGTGAACTCTTTGTATCATCTTCCCAATTACTATCTTGTTGAGCTTTATCTCGATATGCTGATAAACTACTAATACTGTGTTGTTGTTGATGAACTGCCGCCGCTGCTGGTATTATTTTGGATATTGATGATTGCTGAGCAAAGGAATGTGTTATATCGACAGCACTGGCTGCAGCCAGGAGGATAATATGGAGGTGATATGTCATGATGTCTCTTACTATTAGTAGACGTTACTATGAGACGACTTCAATTTAATTGTTACGCGATTCACCAAGTGCAAAGAAAACTTGCTAATATTGAAAAAGATACACTCTCATAAAAAAATAAAAGATATGAAAGTGGTATAAACAACATCAACCAACGAAGCAAATTCAACAATAATAACAAACCATACCTAGACCTAGTCGCCGCTCTCTGAGAACGCTCACCTTATACTATTATTGGTGTATTTTACACCTTACTTGCTCATCTTTAATATCTGCGACTCGACAGATTGCTTTTTATTTGGTATCTAATTAAAAGGTTCACCATACAACACATCACATAACAATCATGACAACTCAAAGTAACCGTTACCTCCTTGGCTCACTTCTATTGGCCACATCTGATATGAGTTGCAATTCCTTAGCCCCATCGTATAATAATATCAATAAACTGCGGTTTCATAGATCTTCGATATCGTCTCTACCAGCTATGATCACAAAGGAGTAAGTATATACTTTTATGTTTGATATTAACTACCTATATGTTTCTTTATCTATATACTTTTATGTTACTTTATTGATGATTGATATTGAAACTTACATACACTTCTCATTTTTGTACAGTGGTATAAATTGGGTAGATGAACATGACGAATCTTTACTGAACACAGCCAATAACAATAATATAAACAAGAGAAACGATGGTACAGGAAAAGAAGGATTTCAACAACGATCAACAGATGACTTTAGGAAGCCTCATGGAAGTGTTGGGGTTTCACCGACATATCAAAGAATAGGTGGTAATGGATGGGGTAGTACTTTTAGACATCCATTTCAAACATCATCGACAGACGACTTTAAGAAGCCTCACGGTATGCCTGATAATATGCAAGCGCAATCGGCACCACCCAGAAATCAACAGGGAGGACGACAGTCCAAAGCAGCATTCCAAACATCATCAACAGCAGACTTTAAACAATCGAAAGATTCAGGTACTTCTTTTGATGCACCACAACAAGCACAATATCAAAAGCCTGCAACAACACGAGCAAATAGTGAATCATATCAAAATCGTGTTGGTAAAGATTCCTATGAGAGTACACAACCACAAAAGAATGTTATCTTTGATGCCGAAATTATACCCGATGGTGTATCGTCAAAATCATCAGCCACAGAAGAAGAATTGAAAGCATTATTGGGTTCATCATATAAACCACCTGAACAAAGAAGACAAATGAATAATAATGTTGCTGCTGCTCCTGTTAATGTCCATCCAGCTCAAGATCCATCGGCTCCAGATTGGTTTGGTTCAAATAAGCGTCAAACATCTGCACAACCTGTCCAACCTACTAGATCATATCAACCACCTGTCGGAGGTAGTAATGGATCACCACCGATTGGAGGTACGGCCACACCACCAATGCAACAACAACAATCACAACAAGTACCCTTTACACCACCACCACCTCGAGAACCAATGGGAGGTACAGCCTATGTTCAGCAACAAGATTTGGAACAGTGGGATAAGAAATTAGATGTAGCTGTACAAACTTCAGGTAACACATTTATACGTCCACCCACATTTCCATTAGTACGAGATCCACCAGGAGTTAGTGCAGAATATCCAATCCTTGCAACACGAGTATTAGTTACTGTGTTGGCTACGACAGCTACACGATACTTGCATCTATTCAATGGATATTCACCTATATTGGCTTCATCGGCGATGACGTTATTTGCAAGTATATGTTTAGATCGACGATTGGGACAAGCTGCATTCTGTGGATCATTCGCAGGCATGTGCGGAGGACATTTATTGCCCAACTTGTCAATGACAATGGCGTTGGGAGGAATAACGTCTGCATGTTATGAGTTACTTATCCGTATCAACAATAAATGTCTTGGAATTGGCGGTCGATTAGGTGCGACTGCTTTCTTGGCAACGAGTATATTGGCAAAGTATCAAAATGTAGGAGGTGTGGGACGAAAGCTTAGACGGGGTCTATGGGGTAAAGCTGGTCCTTCTACAATTGTCGTATCAATGATACTCTTTCATATGCTGGGATCATTATCAACAATATTGTTACGAGAATATAGTGATGATTCTTCGCCGGTTGCAGATCCTGTTAGGGCAAGCTCCACTGTTGGGCTAGTGGGATCTCTATTCATCAAAGATCCAATGTCAATATTAGCCTTGTACGGTGGATCATTTGTCGGTATGAGTCTTCCATCTCGTTTAATGTATGGTAATGCACCAGGAAGAGCCAAACAGGCACAACCACAATCAGCTTTATCTTTATTCACATCATTTGCAGGAGCAGGAGCAATAGCCGGATTGATTCATGCAATAATGATACATTATGGATATTGGAATGGTGGCTGGGGAGGCAAGGCTGGCCTTTGTGCATTTGCAGGATGCTGGGCGTATCGTGGCCTAGCTAGTTCGTTACAGTTTGTCAATAAGAGAGCCTGATACATTGTGTAGTTTTAATGTCATGATGTCTAAAGATTAGAACACACTCGACAGTATCCCATTCATACTTTGTATAGATTATCATACTTTTCAAAGCCCGGTGGCGGCACGCCTGTTTCGCACCACGCGGTGTATGTCACTTCTTTGGTATTCATGTTCAAGCCAACTATTTTGAGATAATCATCAAGTGAACGTGTGCTTCCCATACTGTACTGATCAATTGCTGTAAACAGTGTTTTTGGCTTGATCATGTCCTTTGAACTTTCTGGATATCCTAGCTGATACTTTACTCTATTCAAAACAAGCATCTGCAAAGGATTGTGTACTCCGAAGCTAAAAGTTCTGTGCACACTTTCCCAAAATTTTGGTTTGTGATTCCTCACATAATGATGTCCAAGTAAACTATGTGTAGGTGAAAATATATCATAACCTGATGTCCATAGACGTGCCGACAGTAGTATCTCTTCCCCCATGAAGATGTATGGCAGGAATGGATCAAAGGGCACTTCCCTCAGTATATCTGAGTGAGCTACCAAATATCCAGCAGCTATGAAAGGTGCAAAGCGGGGATACTTCAATTTTACACTGTCATAATTGTAACTCCCTTCTAGCCGAATGATTTGCGATTCTAGGTCCGATGTAGCAAAGACGGGGCCACATGATCTAGGCGCAGCAACCTTTGCCAAGTCTGCAGTATGTGGAGGTGGATAATGGCTAATGACAGGCTTATCAGAGGGAGCATTTTTGAGCATTGCAATCGATTCTGTGTCCCAATCTTGAGCAAATGTCATGTGTGAATCAATCTGCATATACCATTCTTCGCCAGTGTACAATTTTGATGCAAGAAATCGCGCCAAATAAGGCCCTAGGGTTTCGCTCTCCTTCATTTTCAAGAGCCGTATGTTTCCATTATTACAATACTTCTTTCCTTCGGGTGAACTACAAAAGAGTAGATAACAATCAGGATCCTCTTTGACGTCTTCCATTTTACCACTTTCCATAACACCGCTTCTACATTTATCTCCTTCACAGTTTTGTTGTACTAACCCCACAAATAATTGTTGTGGATTTTGTGCTTTAGCAAACGCCTGCTTTAAAGTCTCTGGACAGAGCTCATCTCGGAAACTAACCACACTTAAGAATACACTTCCATCTTCTCGTCTAGGTGGTATGCGTTTTAAATACTCTTGATCCCAAGGATATAAATATTTAAGAGCTAAGTCATGATATGCAGCCCAAATACCGTGGAATGTTGCATGTTTATTTTTGATGTTTGATGAGTTTAATTTCTTAAGGAAGGATTCAAGAAATGTTAGCACCTCCTGGAGAGACATTGGCGATGATTTGTAATTCCTTGATATATGCAGTGCACTACCACTGATACCATCATTATGTACACCATTTAAATTTGATCTACTATGAATCACCTCTTCAACAGACTTCTTACCCTCTTTCACTTCTTCTAAGTGGTTGCCCACAACTTGAGATTGTGCCATTAATAATTGCAATCTTACGGGAATCTTTCTTGTTCTTTCTCGTGGATCAACAACATGATCAGAGACCGCTGTTGTATGTTTTTGTTGGTGTTCAGGTATTTGATGAGTTGATGGTGCGAGTAGGAATAATACTATCGCTCCAACTATCAAACAACCTACACCACGGATTAATTCTGGATTTGCATAGGCGCGAGCTTCTGTTGTATTATTATTGTCATCATCAAGTGATCGATTAGAGAGGTATGAAGTACCTCGGTGCATCTTGAATGGTGTTAGTTAATGTGTGTTGTTACAATAATGTTGATTCTATCGACTCTTTATTAGTTGCTATAAGTATCTGTTATTATTTGCAAGTGTAGGCAAGAGATGAAGTATTGTATCTTACTAAACACAAGGTGCATCATTCAGTGTACCTAATTCAAGGAGTTGGTTGATTGTAAATAATTAATAATACCGATACAAACCTACTACCAATGAAAGAGCATTAATAAAAGCTGATCTAATAAGTGTATTGACAGCAATCCCGCCCCCTTTGCTAGAGTGTAGATAGTACAATAGAGAGTTGATCTGATAATTATTTAGGTAGTTACTTAGCATTTTATTGCTATCTAAGGTATTTACCTGAGATCTTAGTTTGTGTCAGCCTTCAACAATCTTGATCGGCATTGCAGATTGAGATTTGTGAGACCTCTAGCGTTGTTAGATTGCAATAGTATAACGGCTACTTTCGTCTATATAATAATCATGAGTTCGGGTTTGCTAGTAGTTACTTTTCTAGCGATGAGCGTAGGATGTGTGGTTGCATTTCAACCATCTTCGAATTTAGGTGTCAATCAAAGATCGACATCCGCTCTTGAGATGGGATTTGGCAATGAGTATATACCATCTGGGTTTACTAAAGCAAGGTAAGATTAGGCATGTATATTATTCAGTAGATATGGGTGTGATATGCATATGACATGTGTCGTGATTGTTGTGCACACACACATCTGCATCAATTTGCTAATATGTCTCATTTTTTTATTACTCTTTCATCATCTGATAACACACAACCATCACGACACACATGTCATACGCATCAATTTTCAAATATGTCTCATTTTCTATTACTCTTTCATCTGGTGCTGGATGCAAATTGCAAATAGCTGGGCCGAGTTCAAGAAGAAGGAAGCAGAGAAGAAGAGGGCCAATTTGGGTAGAGTGGGGCCCAAAGGATTTCAGTCTAGATCAATGCAATCATTTCAGGAGGCGATGGAGAGGGGAGAAGCGACTCACTTAATGCCAATGTTCAATGCAAAAGAAAAGCTAAAATCAGGAAAGATTAAGAAAGAAGATATCCCTTATATGCAAAGGGGTGGCGCGTGGGATGATAGTGATGTAAGTGGAGCTAAAAAGAAGAACTGGTTAAAGAGTGACAAAAAGTATGCGAGTGGTGGATTCTTAAAATCACAATCTGTAAGCATATTGGGTGAAGGGAAAGGACTTGATTGGACAGGGAAACAAAGCAGGTCAGGTCCTACATCAGGCGTTAAACTTGGTAAGAATTACAAAGCTCCTACCGTCTCTCAGTTGAAAGGCGGTGCTGCTACTGATAAACCAACGAAGAAGAAGAATATCTTTGGTTTCTAGATATGTATAATATGCATTGCCCGGAAGGAAATGTCAAATCAAGAGATATATGAACCAAAGGTATACTTTCTTTCCCTGAAATACTGTATATGCATGCGCAGAAGTAGGTGAGCAAATCAAAGAGATATATGTAATACTAAATGAATATTGTATATGTATAAAGCCATACTTAATACATATACTATGATCAAAGCCGAGAATGAGCTAACATGGGAGAAAACTGTATTTCTGTTGACCTTCCTCCTCTAGACATCATGAATGACTTTACCAAGTCCTCTGACATTAATGCAGTAGAGTTGTGTAATGCTATATGTTCTAATCCTTCTTTCACTGTATGGTCTCGAGAGTAATTCAAGCTCATCTTTGTCACTTGAACTGCCAAAGGTGAGTTTATACATATCCTCTGGCAAATATCAATAGCTGTATCGTTTAGATTGGCAGTTTGACATACTCTGCTTACGAATCCAATATTTAATGCGTCTTCAGCGGTGAAATCATCTCCTGTTAAACATAGCTCTCTGACACGAGATCCGAAACCAACCAGTTTTGGGAATCTTTGTAATGTACCAACATCCGCTGCCAGCCCCAGCCTAACTTCACGGATACTAAACTTTGTATCCTTAGTACAAACTCGTATGTCGGCACAGCATGCTAGATCTATACCCGCTCCGACACAAGCTCCATGTATTCTACAGACAACTGGTACCGAGCACTCTTCTACTGATGTGAAGGCAGCTTGCATTTCCAAGATTTGTGGTTTAAATGCTAGAGACTTTCTTGCCATATCTTGTGTATCATCGTCGTTATTATCATTGTTGTTGATTATGCCCGAAAAGAACTTTTCATCTGATGTATCTATACCACCACAAAAACCTTTCCCATTACCAACTAATAAGACACATCGGCAACCATCACCAATACTACCTACTTGATTGAATGCTAAACCTATTTCCTTCCACATTTTGGCATTGATTGCATTTCGTTTCCTCGGTCTATTCAATGAGACTATTGTAACAAATGGTAATGAATTATGATATGTTATTGATAAATAGGAAAACTGAGAATTCAATGGATGAGTTTTGCCTTTGTTGTTGTATATTGTCGTCATGATTGATATGATGTTGCCTCCCCTCCTTCTTGCTGTTTGATTTCATCTAATTGTTGCAAAGGGAAATGCCTACATGTGGAATATATAGATCAAGACATAAAGAGTCGTCCTAAATTATCAATCAAGGCTGCCGTCTGCCGTGCCATTACTAACTAGCGCGAGGTATCATATCATAGACATCAATAGACATCAATATTAGTAGCTCCATCTTATATCTCTCTGTCGGCAGCGGCTATCCTTCATCCACTCTCTGTTTGCAAACGAAAGTCGCAAGTATTTTATTCTTACTGAGAGGGATCAGCGGTTACACAAACACAATCCTTTTCAACAACGTGACGAAACGTATACCTTGCTTCTTGCTTGCACCATTGCAACATGAGCACTACTATTTCATATTCTGAGTTTGGTTTACCATCAGAGGAGGTATGGAAGTCGTATATCATATTAGGAAAGATAGTAGCAGTTCCTTCAATCCTTGCTTCTATCTTCTTGGCCCGAGATATAATAAACAAATACGTCAAACAAAAGAATGTTGCACTAACTTCGCTAATACTACTTGGAATCTCAGTAGTGAATATTATTGGCAGTATTGGATGGTTCATGACGTCATGGATGGTACCAAAAGGAGATGCTCCATATGCTGCGGGCAATATTGCTAGCTGTAATGCACAAGGTTTCTTTGTATCAATGCAATTCATATACTTTGTCACTGCCTACACAGAATTGGCTGCTTTGTATTATCTTATTGTTAAAAGAAGGTCTTGGAATGATGATTACATGAAACAAAGAAAGATACGGTTATTATTCTTGTTACCGCCAGTAGTTATATCGCTCATCTTCGCAACAGTACCATTATTCTATGAAATGTACAATGTTGCGATAGTGTTCTGTTATCTTGCAGCTTATCCGCCTGGATGTGACGAGGATAATAGCTGTGTGAGAGGAACGAAGGCTGGGCCAGTGCAAACGTTTCAATTCGCCTACACAATGATATGTAATGTCGTTATTATAATATTCATGGTAATGTTAGTACATCATGTTAAGCAAATTGAAAGTAGGGGTGATAACTATGCAGGTGGAGCAACAAGGAGCAGAATACAGACACAAAAGGCGTATTGGCAAGGGTTCAGGTATATCGGGGGGTTTACTCTAGCATATGGATGTGTCTATATATTCATGTTTGTAAACATGGCACAATTGCCGAATTCTAAAAGGGGTACATGGTACTGGGTTATCTTTTACTTTCACACTCTTCTCAATCCATTGGCGGGTTTCTTCAACTCGTTGGTCTATTTCAAGCCTCGGTATGATATATACAGAGAGCAACATTCAGAGCAGTCTAGAATGGAATGTATCTTTCAAATTATCAATATCAACACTGAATCTTGGCATCGGATATTTACTACTAATCACAAGGATGAACAAGTAATAGCGAAGTCGACTCCACTTAATAGGCCATTGATACCAGATAATGAAGAAGCTTAGACCTAATGTTTACTATCTATCTACACATCATACTACTTTCACTTGTGAAAGATATATCTGTAGACATATCTATAATGCAATCATCTTGTGTGTTCTCAGTTTGCTCAGTATTCGTAAGTGTTGTGCCATTAAAATAGCGCAAAGCTTTTTCATTGGTGAATTGATTATTTGGTGCTGATATATCTATATCAGTATGTGAACAGCCATTAAGTAATATGTCAACATTTACTATACATGTGTTTGATAATGTCGCGAGATTACTATCCATTACTTCTTGTTCATCTGTTTTGACTATTGCAGACAAAGATGACCAGTATCCCTTGAGATGTTGATGTGCTATAGACCGCTTAGTAGTAGATTGTTGTTTGCCATACCGAGATGATCTACATGATGGACTATCCTTCTTAATTGGCCACTCGACATGATATAAAGTACTTTGATTATCTCTCAGGAACATGAAGGGATACATGATATCATCACTATCTCCTACTTGTACATTAATAGAAGATACATCTCCACTATTGTTGGTATCTTCTAATGTCACTGTTGGCTTGAATGATTCTCTATGACAGTTCGTAGTAACGACTACCATTGCCTCATTGCCTTGAATTGGTGTTTGATCTTCTGTGAATTGATCATCATCAGAGTATCTTTGGATAGTGATTGCAACATTACTACTTATACTAATAATATCGTCTCTTGATAGATTGGGAATATATTCTTGATGAATAATATAATTGCCTGGATGAGGTGTAGGTGTAATTGATTTGGAATTGACACTGACGATGTAGCATAATAAAACACATCCTCTCAATAATAATCTCATCATCATTGTCGAGTTTGAAAATTGCGGCATCCTTTGCATTTGTACTTCAGATAAATGGTATATCAATTGAAGCGCCGCCGTTAACAACACTACGATCTATGTCTAATATATGAGTAGATGCTGCAGTGGCAGGGTCACTGCTGCTTACCTGCTACCTGATTTCTTTATGTCGCGAGCAGCAACTCGAGAATCGAGGGCCGCAAGGGTATCCTAAAAATTGCATGGCAAAGTAAGCTATTTGCCCCCGGCGGTGTTTACCTATGAAAGCAACATCATGGAGACAGCGGCAAAGAAGTTGACCTGCCATCTCATATGGCTGTAGCAATCAGCGACAGTATGGAAATTATTCATAATGAAAGCTTTAGAGAAGATGAAACGTCTACATCGTCAGAACAAAGAAACACAAAAGCCTCAATCACATGTAAATTAATACCAGTTTTCATTGCAACTATTGCAATATGTACCGTGGGTATATGGTTTGGTACTACTAGAGATCGTGGCGGAGATCAAGTAGAGTCTACTTCTGCTGTTGTACAAGGAAATAGTGGAGATACTATTGACTCAACTATAACAAAAAATAAATATGAAGATGGGGGGCTTTCTAATAGTGAAGAATTAGAGAGTTATATAATAGAGGATTATTTTATTGAAGATGAGTTACCAGTAGTTGATAATGCCGATGAAGTGATATTCATAGATGCTTCTCCGGTGGAAAACGAGGTAGTTCCTACTACTCCTAATAATGAAGATAAACAACCGGTAGCTGATGACGAAGAGAAAGAAATAATAACATGGAACGATTCTATTGAAAATGAATTATTTGGTAGTGAAGTTGTAGTAGATGGTGCTGAAGTAGAGAGTGATATGATATCAGTAGATGGTTCTGGAGAAGAAAATGAAATAATAACATGGGTCGATAGTGAAGATGAATTGCCAGTAGTTGATGGTGGTAGTGAAGTTGTGATAGAAGATGAGTTAGTGGAAGAAGAAAAAGTAATAGAAGCCAGTCAACCTATTCAACAAGAAGTAGTACCATTACCAACTACGATTGTCAACACATATACAACACTTGAACAAGTTAATCATGATCCAACGTCTTTCACGCAAGGTTTATCTTATAACAACGAAGGAAATATAATCTTTGAAACAACTGGACTCTACGGCCAATCTAAGATACAACGTATTAATGCTGAAACATATCAAGTTGAGAAATCCATAAATTTATCTTGGCAGTACTTTGGTGAAGGGTCAACATATTATACAGACTCTAATGGTAATGGACGTCTCATAATGATAACATGGAAGTCACAGACTGGCTGGATTTATGATGCAGAATCGTTAGAAAGGTTGAGTGAGTTTCAATATACAACAACACCATCACTGGGTAATGAAGGTTGGGGTATTACATATGACTCGTTCAATCAAGAGTTCATAGTTAGTGATGGCTCGCAGTATCTGTACTTTTGGGATCGAGATACTCTAGAAGAGAAGAGAAAGATCACAGTTACACGATTTGATGGTAGTGAACAACAAGATTTGAATGAATTAGAAATGATTGATGGACTAGTATGTTGTAATGTATGGTATGAAGATGTAATAATATGTGTCGATCCAGTCACTGGAAAGAGTGTAAGAGAATATGGTAAGTTTACATGTGAAAAGATGCCTAAAGTGAATGTTTAAAGCTCAACTCTTTTCTTGATATCTCGTGTCTGCGAACAAAAAGATCTATCTTCATTGCAACCAAGAGGAAGCAGAGCAAATGTACTGAATGGAATAGCACTTGGGAAAGATCATGTCTTGATAACAGGGAAAAGATGGGATCGAATGTTTAAGATTGTCTTCCCCGATTGGCTGACTATGTTTGATTCGAGGTGATGTGAAGTCACGATTATCTAAACCTAATAGTAAATGACAATCTCATACCACAAGTACTTCATTCTAAAATGAAGTAACCTAACCAGAAACAGGCTCAGACGCCTAGTATTGTACGTATCGTATTGAGTGATTGGCATCACCTCATTTCTATCTAAGGAAATGCTTACACCTGGAATATCAAAAATTTTCTGCTGCCACTCTGTTATATCGTACAGAATACTTTTGAATACTTGAATAGTAACAACTAAATATAACATACATCGCACCTTAAATCCAATTATCAGTAATCATGGTGTTCTACGAGTGTATGATGACCGCTAAGAATACAGCCCGTAAGTACATTTTTTATAATTGAAATTTGTGCACATCACATGTGATGTTGTTTTGGTTACAAATATATCGCCTCTATTCCTCCTTGGGTGGTGGTATACTACTTATTTATAATTGGATAATAATTGCATATTGAATGGTATTTTATATGCCGAATCTCGTATTGCAATATCATGTTTTGTGGTTTATCTCATATATTCTCACATTGCATATCAATAGACTACAACACATTAACTGCATTAATGAAAGAAGTATCACTAAAAATAGTAGATAATGGCGGAATAGTCCGATCAATACAGAATCATGGTATACGCCAGCTTCCACACAGATTTAAAGCCAAATATGCAGATCGTGACGGTGCTAGATATTATGAAAAGGGTAGATTTATATCAGTATTCTATGATGCTTCACCAAATATAATGAAACAAGTTGAAGGTATACTCGCAATGGATGAACAAATCTTAAGAACTACACATTTACGAGCAACGAATAAGTTTGAGGATGTTAATAATTTGAAAGAGAAGAAGAACCCATATATTCAGGAAATTTTAAATGAGTTACAACAGGAATCGGCCCAGAAGTAGTATATTTGAAAGTTGGGTCTAACTGTATATTATAACAATAAACACACTCTCTAGATCATTTGGTGTTTGAGTAGGTAATACTTAACACAAATAGCAATACACAATAGTTGATATGATGTGAAAGTAAATGTCTTCTCTAATATCTGCTACTAAGAGAATTCCCTAATAAAGTGTTTCTTTTTCATCAACATATAATTCCTTTCATTTCAACTATTTGGATGAAAAGGATGTGGACATCATCGGTCTACAATGCAATGTTCAATATTGCGTGCATCCTTATTCTGTCTGTGTTGGCTCTGCCACTTGAAAATCACGACTCTTCTTCAACCTTTTTGCACCAGCATCCTTCCACTTTTGCACTAATACATGACTTGGAGGGCAAATGTCCAAGACAATGTTGGATAAAACATCCTCCAGCTCTTCAAATGCCTCATTGGTGATTGTATACTTAGTACTGTGTTAAGGGGAAAGAAAGATGTGTTAGAATGAGTCTATTCGAGATATGCATGTTCGTGAGCAAAATCAATTTACACTCACGGAGTTTCAATCTTCGACATGATACCATTCAAAGTGGTTGAAATATCAGTCATGATCTCTTTCACATCTATATCATCAAGACCTCTTTCGCTCATTTCTCCATTCCTCAACTCAATGTGATCCTTCTCGTTAGCAAAATTTTGTCTAACCTGGCTACTCGGGACATTCTTGTTTAGTAAGTTTGAAGCTTCGTCAAAGGCTAGTGCAGCATCTGATGCAAGAGTAAACGTTCCAAGAGAGAGCTTGTTCCCATGTTTTCCAATTGGAATCACAGATTCGTACTTTGTCTTACTTAGTAATTGAGGACCTAACAACTCATGCCCAAAAAACTGGGCGTTAGTCTTTCCAGAGTCTTCTACACTCTCATCATCACTGTCAATCTCCATGGTATCGTCATTATCAATCTCCATTTCCCCCATGCTAGCCCTAGCTTGAACCAGACTCCTAAAGCGCTCCCCTGTTGATGAGTAGTAGTACTTATCCTTTCTTTCGCCTTTTTTTCGCGGTACCATCTCAATCTTCCATCCTATGAAAGGGTTAATCCAATTACATCATGTATATATACCAGTTATCACAAGCCCACCAAACTCTCCCCTTTCCATTGTCTGTTTTATTTAGTGAGCTTGTTAGAGGTATCTCCGCCGGTGATTAAGAGAGAGGTATCTCCTCTACTACTCTTCTACTCCAAACAGCGGCTTGGTTAGAGATTAAGATACGGTTCATGTAATAATTCAGCTTCACAACATAGTGATGCTGTAGAAGAGATAATCATAATCATTAGAAGTTGTCATCGTCTGCAAATTCCAAGCACGACCTCTCACTCTATAAGTGTCTCTATGATAGTACCTCTCATCATATCCTAACAGCTAGTGGAGAGAGATATAGAAGTATCTTCATTATTAGCCTTACGCGCCCAAGACATGGTTTGGCGGGGTGTTCTGATGATGAGTTCTATTGTTTATCTATTTGAGAGGTATCTCCTGTGTGTGATATAATGGAGGTATCTTCTATCTACTTCTAACAGCGGCTTGAGAGATTGAGATAGACTGCTGGCATAAGTACAGATATAAGCATCGTCATTGCCAGCCACTTCATTCCTTGAAAAAGACATCCAAATCACAAACACGACCTCTTGCTCACTGGAGATTCTCTTGTTGATTTGATGAGAGGAGTCTCCTTGTATGAATGGAATGACGAGAGAGGTATCTCCCTTCTAATCCTCTATTTACCAGCGGTGAGAGAGATATAGGTCGCTTCTGTGATGAGATAACAGCGGCTTGATTAGAGATGAGATAGACGGCTGACCTACAGATATAAGCTGAAACGAGACGGAGTTGAGAGACGGAGTTGCAAGAAAGCGGTTTGTGCACGCTTTTTTACCTAACAAATGATCCACGACTATTCAAATTTGAAACAACTCATATTCACATGCACCATTTTGTGCTCATAAAATTCACATTAGGGTAAACACAACATCCTACACAACGCTATCGACTATTCTTCTTGTATATTGCAATCGTCCACACATGTAAGTTCTATTGTTTATATCTAGTCTCACGTATCTCCTTTGAATATGATAGAGGTATCTCCTTCTCCTTCTACTCCTATCGGCGGCTTGGTTGAAGAAGATAGACGGTGCACACGATTATGATCAAGCAGTACAACACAGTTTGCAATTGATATTGTAGAGGAGTCTATTATATCATATAAGAAGCAGCGTCTGCGGCAGGGTATTTGAGAATAAGTGCACAAGATGTGTACTTTTTTAGGTTTTTGTTTTGATCATATCATGTTATCATGTGTTCACATTGCAAACAGCAGCATTATGTTATGTGATTGAACGGTATGAATAAGATATGCACTGTATTTAGTTGATAGAATATAATAGAAGAGATATATCTGCGGCGCTGGCGGCAGTAGCACTTCATATTATTATTTTGTTTGATGTACATCATGTGTTCATTTTATGTTCAAACATCTCATGTCATCCAACTCAACTATCCACAGAAGAAGACAATGCCATTTGTTTGGAAACCGCTACCCGGAACAACTGGGATAGAGAGCCCTCCTAAAGATTCGGTAATTGTAAACCAAAAGGAAGGTTGGAAGTTAGATGAGTTGGAAAAGTTTGGTGTTGCTCTTGAAAGCTTGAAAGCTGAACTTAAACAAGAAGGTGTAGGTCCCCAAAGCAAGGACGGAGTAAAAAGGATAAACCATTTAGCAAAAGTGAGTTCATTTGTTCATTCTTTGTATGAGTGTTACTGTTACTATCTACATGTTCACATATCCATATATCTTGTTTACTTTTCTTACTAGAACTTTACAAAAGATACCTACTACTATTTGAATAAGGGAGATAAACTATACTATCCAGTAGATCAAGAGAAAGACAAATGTAGTTGGTTGCGATTTGCATTCAGTCAATATTTCAAGGCCAATCGTTATCGTGGCTGTCATCTTGATAAAAGTTGCAGTAAACACCCAATCATTCAGCAAGTGAAAGGGCATGACACGACCACATGTTGCCGAGTCCATGCCGAGGAATGTGCTGATGCAATGCAAAATGCATCACTTCTATTGCATAATCTTGAAAAGGTATACTTCGAGGAATACGATGAGAAGTTTGAGATTAAGGAGGGCGTTTATTTCTCTATCAATCCTTTGTACAAAGAGGATCCCGATCATGATTATGAGGAAGAACGAATTATATCAATTAGCTTTGTTAACCAACAAATGGAAAATTGGGGTGATATCCATCCATGTTTTGTTTTACCCATCACTGACTTCTTCAAAATGAAAGATGGTGCTGAAATAATTGATGGAGACCCCACTGAAGATGAATTGTTCGACTTTTGGAGTTGCCTTTCTCTGTCTTCTACGATAATTGAACTTCGCCCTGATGCCCATGATATGATTGATAAGATGAGACTCCAGCACAATGCGGTATGTGTAGATGCGATTGAGAGAACACGTAAAAGACGAGCGGGTAGCAAAGCAAAGGCATACGCAAAAGGAGATGCCAAGCCTCTCGATGAAGGTATGTTTGTGATTTGATTTTGAGGTATCCTTCATAATTGTGATGAGTTGTCTAACTTATCTTTTCACTATTTGCTGCTTGATTCTCATTTCAGATGAACTTGAGGACTCCAAAGATACTGGTATCAAGGCCATTCAAATGACTGATCAAACAAATGATTTAGTTGGCAGTAGCAAGTGTGCAGTTGATGAGAATGGCAAAGTCCTAAATAGGGAACCTATCCGCAAGATGTTATATCGTCATACTGTTTTCATGGTAGATGAGCACGGACACCCTTTGAACTTGAAGGACATAACGATTGTCGAAGTATCATCGATTGAAGATCTACAAACTGCATACGATGCTCATAACTACGAGACTGATGGTCCAGCCATTTTCATCCTTCGTACATCTCGTGACACAGATCAAGACTCCGCTTGGTTAGTAGAACGTAGCCACCAAGGCTATTGTACCAAGAATAAGATCACGAATCACATTGAAGGCAACCATTGGAAGAAGGGGAATGGATCATCATACCCCTATTCTGTTGCAACCGTTACCATCTACAAGGATTTCCTTCGTGCAGCTCGTGACCCTGAGAAGACGCATCGTCTCAATCGTAGTTCATTTCCGGCTCTCAAGAAACGAATGTGGATTCATCAAACAAGTAATCCCAACCATTGGGAAGCCGAGGCAACTGGAGCCAGGGAAAAGTATCTCAATAAAAAGACTGAGCGTTATGAAATGAAGAAGGAGAGAAAGAGAAAGTTAGTCGAGATGGAAAAGTAAGAATGCCAAGGATGGATTTGTATGAATGGCATGAGAGGTTGATTCTCAAGAATGCCAAGGATTGAAGGACGTGTATGTGATAGATCGAAGTATATTTGTTTGAAGATGAGTTCAATTCAAGTCATATAAGTGCAGTATTGCTGTGTTTGTCTGTAGCGTTGTTGTAATGTAGGTCTTCTCCACTCCCTATTTTACTCCCTATTTTCCTAGCTCGGGGCAATCCTTTAGGCCAGACTTGACAGTAGTAGTTGCTTTGTTATTAGAAGAATCTCCTTCTGATAATGATGCACTCTTCTTCTCCATCATCTTCTTTGAGGCAACTTTCTTCGTAGGCTTCTGGGTCTTATTCAGAGCTCGTTGAGATTCAAGAAGATGATACGATGGATGTTTTGAATGAAGCTCCTTCAACGCCTTCCAGCGACTATTTTTGTCCCTCTGTGTCCCATTACCAAAGAGATTATCAATACTGTGGAATGTTTGTGCAGCATTAGTCTCGTTGATGCCAGAGAACAGCACACTGGCCTCTTGAAGAAGGTAGTAGGATGGATGCTTTGACTGTTGACTTGAGTTACTTGAGGATTTCCGTAAGTCAGTGAGTGTAAATGCAGCCAAAAACTCTTCATCTCCTTCCTCTACTCCTCCTGAGAACTTTGAAGGGCGAGCCACAAATAGTTCTGGAGCAGACCTTTTACGAATTGATCGACGACTTGTAGGATCTTGAGCACTGTCTGACAAAGTCTCGACTTGGTTAGAAGAAGCAGAGCTTGTAGATCGGCTTGGTTTTTTCCCCGAAGCCTTCCTCGAAGTTGCCTTCGGCTTGGCGTCTTGATTGGATGAATTGAAAAGTCGTAATAGAGAATCACGGTCAACTGTCTTCCCCTCCTCTTTAGCATCAATTGCCTTCTGCAACAAGGGATTTATCTGCTTCCAAAGTTTTTCTGCATACCCTAAGGTAGGACGTACAATATTCCCAACATCTTTTTTTCCTATCTTGCGTAGCTCAGTAATCGACTCGTTGCTCTTCATGACTAATGCAACAATACGCACACATTTTTCAGTAGCAGAAAGAACTTCTCTTTTCTTAGCGTTGGGTAAAAGTTGTGACCTGTATTATCATAAGTATTAGATGAGACGTGATAAAGTGAGACACGCAGAGGCGCTTCAAAACCGGTGCACAACATACCAGGCCAAGACTTACATATCTTGTACATTCACGTCAGGATAGACTTTCTTAACAACTTCGTGCACCTTTGTGTCAAGTTTGATCATTGTGTCGTCTATTGATACACTGATACTGCGTTGTTGTAGTTCCATGTCGCGCATGGTAAGATAGTCATCTGATGTTGCAAAGTTGATCTTGTTATCAGGAATTCCATCTAACAATCTTGCGGCTTTGTCATGCGCGTGAGCTGCATCCGTTGCGAGCTTATATACACCTAGATATAGGTATTGAGATTGATAAGTAATTCTTGATTCGTACATTTTCTTTTCATTGTTGTAAGTAGATCCATTCAGTTGGTTGAAGGGGTGCATTTTCTCTTCAGGTAAAGATATCTTTTCAGAAATACTTGCAGCTGAGGATGTGCATGAGGTTTTGACAGGTTTCTCTTGCTTCTTCTTATTTGGTTGCTTTGTTGGAGAAGCCTCCTTCTTCTTGTTGGGCTGAGAATGTGGTTGGTTACTACCAGAAGATATCTTAGCCATGGAGTCAGATGAATGAGTGATACCGCTTGATGGAGGGTGATTGGTATTTCTCTCTTCACGCTCTCCAAATCTACCGTCATTATTATTCCCAAAATCTACATTTTCCTCTTCCATTGCATTCCCCAACATTGAAGAATTAGTTGAGCTTGCCAATAGCTCCTTCTCAAATAATTTCATTGCATCTTCTTCAGACTTTACTAAATGTTCTTGTAATACAGAAGTTGATACTAATGATGATTCACCCACAACAAGTACGTCTTTCATGGAAGTCAGATTCTTTATTCGTAATGAAATCATTTTAGACGCAGGAGTATCTGCTTTAAACATTGCCAATGCCTCATCCCGATGAGATGTAATGATTTGAAACAACTCCATTGCTTCCCCTTCTGATTTTACTAACATATCTTGTAACTGAGAGGTGTTGGATGATTCATCACCTGCAATAGCAGATTTCAAAGATGACATATTCTTCAATCGTAAAACGACCATTTGAGATGCAGGTCCATCTGATTGGTACATATCTAAAACGGCAGCACGATGGGTACTAACAATTGTTTGTACTGTGGTATTATTTTTTATATTGTTCATAAGACATGCTCCGCCTTCTTGTACGGGATTTGTGGCAGATCTTCGAGAATGCGTGCTGGTATTCATGTTGATTGGTGGTACTATTGAACAATAGATGAGGAGTTATGTAGGTTGGGTTGGTTAGAGGTGGATGTATTGAGATGGTGTATGAGATAATAATGATGCATACACACACGAACTAAAACACATTATCATGTAGGTGCCTAGTGCCCACACGATAATGAATTAAAAATGGCCACGGATACAGCTATACCTAATACTTTTATATGTATACACCCACACAGTATGTCCAAACAAGTTATATATCCCTCTAACCTATAATTCTGACACTCAATGCCAATATAATATAAACACAACAAAAGTGTTCTAACGGATTACGCTAAAAAAAATATAGGTCATGTATTACTCACCGAATAAACTATCTGATACAAATCGTTACCCCTGATATAAACGGTGGCAGAAGCTGCTTCACCTTGTGCCGTGTAGTAATTGTATTGCTGCCCTATCAACAACACTGCAAACCTGCAACTATCTGTGCTGCTCAATGCATACCTACCTACAAAATAAGAGTTCGTTTTATCGCTAAAACCTAGTAAGAGTGAGACATTCGATTAGTGAGTTGCAACTTGAGTGGATTGAGTATTGAATGTGGTTGTGTGTTGTATCTAAGAGTCTATCAGTAGCATAGTCTTTCTACAACATAAACTAAAGTTATATAGCAGTTAGGTATTGCTGGTGATTGGTACAATCAATCACTATGGACAAACAAGACTGCTTCACATAACTTCTCCTCACTCTTACTCTTCATTTCTCACTTTACCCGCGGAGCTGGGTATCTCTTAAGCTCCGACCCCTGGCATCACACTAGTAGTACTTTAAACACATTATCAATACAATCAAAACATAAACAGGCTGCCGTCTTTCTCTATATTTCAGGCGCACAATCAACTTTGTATCTCGGTAGTTCTTTCTCTCTCTAGATGTAATGCAGCCTAGATGGGCGACGATTCGGGGGTCTTGATCCATCTCTTCTAGGTGGGACAGGTAAACACTGAGGACGAAAGTCACCAACCTCTTCCCAAATCAATTCCTGTAGTCGAATACGATGTAACTTCTCATCTTCAAAGCTAAAGTCAAATGCACGGTTACAGACCGGTTCATCCTCTTCACTATGTAGCTGAGACATGAAGGGGTGTTTCAGTGCCTCCTCGACTGTAATACGTTTCCTGGGATGGATTTGAAGCATCTTCTTAAGCAAGTCTAGACAGTCAGCAGATGCAGTGGGGAACTGTTTACTCAAGGGTGATACAGCCTTGTTGGGTAGTTTGCGCATGAAACGCTTTGCCTTTTCGGATGTTACAAAGTCTAAATCTTCATCGGGTAGTCTTCCAAGCTTGGTTGTAATAAGATTGAGCTGTTTATGCGTTGGAGATACATAAGGATAGAAGATGTGAGATATTGCACATCATATGCAACGCCTTACAACAACACACACTCGACAAAAGACTCACCTGATCAATGTAGTTTTCACCAGGGAAGTAAGGTTTTCTATTCAACAACTCGGCTAATATACATCCCGTACTCCATATGTCTACGGGTTTGTCATACTCATGGCAGGCCAACACAATCTCAGGTGCTCTATACCATCGTGTGACCACATACTCAGTCAACATTGGCTGTTGACGATTCGTATCCCTCATTTGTTCAACATCATACACGCCTCGTGCTAAACCGAAGTCACATACCTTCAAATCACAATTAGAGTTCACCAATAAGTTACTTGGTTTCAAATCACGATGTAATACATTCGCCGAGTGTATATACTTTAATGCCCGTAATACCTGATAGATGAAGTATTGTATATGATCTAAACTCAATGATTGCTTGGAGTATATAATACGGTATAAATCAGTTTCCATTAATTCGGATACAATATATACATCCTTGTAATCATCGACATAACGCATAGCTGGTGGCATCATATCATTAATACCAACAATGTTTTCGTGCTTTAAATGCTTTAATAGTTTGATTTCGCGGAGGATACGTTTGGCATCAATTTCATCTTGGAATGCTTTTGGTACCATTTTAACTGCCACGCGTGTGTTTAATTGTGTATCGTTTGCAGAGATTACTACCCCGTAGGCACCGGAACCAATAACACGGTTAAATGTGTATTTCGAATCAACTGTAAAGGTATGATTACCAGCCTTGAAGGTATGTGCACTATAGGGTGTAGATTTTGTATGACGAAAGGTACCACTAGCCTGTCCACGGCCAGAGTTTGGCATGATAATTTCAGTACCATACTCAGAAGCAATAGATCCATCATCCATTGACATGGAGTGAGATCCGGCAGTGTAGGATGTAAATTCGGCAGTGGTGGCAGTGGCAAGTGAATGATCATCCTTGCCTGTTAATGATCTATTTTTGGTGATTGTACCACTGCGAGATTCGTATGACATTGAGCCACGAACTTCAGATGATGATACATCGTTGCGTGTATCACGTGACGAATGATGATGATATCCAGACGAAGACTGCTGATTATCATGGTGTTTCACAGGATGGTGAGATTGAGGGCGCTGCCCTGTAGTGTTATAGTTTTGATAATGCGATGACATATCTTATGTTTGTAGATGTTTGTTATTTATTAATTTAATTTGATGAGGTGATTGATATTATTATTACTAACCTACTCTACATAAAACGGTGAACCAACAAACTATATCAACTAATTGGTAGAGTAGTACTTCCTTTGCAAACACTAGGGAGGTGTGAGGCGGCGGCAAGGGGCTTTTGCTTGCTTGCAATATTATGTGGTATGAAGTTTGAAATGGCGAGGTGGAGTGAGAGGTCATCATCTCTCGAATTTCTCAGCCAGCGAGAGAGTCTCTCGATAAAGCGGTATCTTTGGTATCCTATATTTTATTTAGAGATCATTATGTTTGGTGCAGTTTGTACTTCCAATAGGTAGGGGACAATAAGAGTTTGTTTAGCCAGCATAAGTACTTAGTACAATGTCGAAACAATACTGGATATATCATGAACGACAACAGGCACTTTTATGTGGCCAGCACGCACTCAACAATCTCGTACAACAAAATGTATTTTCACCACAGTCATTAGCTGAAATTGCTCATCAATTAGATGCAATGGAATTAAACTACATGGCACAGAATAATGAAGGTGGTACGAAATCAAAAGATTATTTAAAACGTGCTGCTGAGGGTTCTGGTAATGTGGTAAGTGGTATATATTTGTAATACAACAATTGCAAATATCATTTATTGAGGTGGACCATTAATTTATGTATTCTCTCTAACAAATCATATTATTATATTACAGGATGAGAGTGGAAACTTTAGTATTGAGGTGTTGCGCAGTGCATTAATGAATAGATATAATTTGCAACTGCCAAATATTAGGCAGCAGGGTGTTGGTGATAAGATTGAAATGTAAGTATATGTATGTGTGTGTGTTTTTTTTTGTATATTATTTATATATACTAATATACACGACATACACATATAGAACTGAAATTGACGGATTCATTTGCAACAGGGCAGCACATTGGTTTGCAATTAGAAAAATCAACGACAGATATTACAATCTAAACTCAACATTAGAACGACCTGAGATCATATCACATTTCAAGTTAGCGGCCGAGATGGAAGCATTGCAAGCGGCTGGGTATTCTGTATTTTGTGTATTGGAAAAGTTACCTGCTGCCTGTTCCAATGAATCAATGATGGAGCTTGGATTACCTCAATACTGGTGGAAGGAAGCTGATCTGTTAAGTGGTAAAACTAATGCAATGACAAAGGCAACAGATCCCTGGAAAGGGGTAGGTAGTGGGAGAAGGTTAGATGGAGGTAGTAGTAGTAGTAATGGAGGTGGTGGTGATCTCAGTGGTTTGTCAGAAGAAGAACAGTTGGCAATGGCGCTCTCTGCAAGTCTTGAGCAACATGCTGCACCTACAAAAAGTGAGCGTTCATTTGAGCTAAGTGAAGAACCTGCTGAGGGTTCAGTAGGAGCTGTCAAAATACAATTTCGATTACCAGATGGCACACGAGCCGTACGCCGGTTCTTGAGTAGTGATCTTGTGGGTGTACTGTATGCTTTTGTGAGTAGTAAATGCTCAAAGCAGAGTATTGAATTGCGAAGTGGTTTCCCTCCAAAGGACATTAGTTCTCAAAAGGAATCGACAATCGATGAAGCTAAATTGGCTGGTGAGATGATACAAGGTCGATACATCTAACTTTTATAAGAAGATTTCACTTTACTCTTGAACTTTAAACATACATATTAACAAATAGCACATATATCTATTGAGTAGATTCAGACTCAGTTGTTTCTTCTAGTGCCTCCTTTTCAACTGGTGGTTTGTCCTCCTTGTCCTCGCCACTGCCACTGTTAGTTAATGAAACGTCAGTGAGATCGGAATCAAGACCTAATAGCAAGTCATTTGATTCGTCTGCTGTACTGACAGTTGAAGATTGGGCTTCGTCGCTATCGAATGATATCGCTTCTTCTTCGTCTGCTCTCTGGAACCGCGTCTTGGGCCTTGGCTCATCTGTAGTCAACAACTTACCAAGAGATGAGAGGGTGGTTGATACTGAACCTTCTTCATCCGTTTGCCCTAAGCTCTTGGTTGTATCAGTAGTTGGTTGAGCAATTGTGGTGAATTTGCTTTTCATTGAAGACAAGGATGTTGTAAACTTACTACTAAGCCTCGATTCCTCGGTGGTTGTCCCCTCATCATTATTATTAGTTGCTGGTGAATTGGAGACTCTAGTTTCTGCAACCTTCTCACGAAATCCGGATAGACTTGTACCCATTGAGAGCAGACGAAAGAAGCG
>Ga0214478_100219_pt1 | contig 33558 bp, 24 predicted proteins | sample M1_20Mar14CPVII9_2_FD_178001 | JGI IMG/M metagenome (GOLD analysis project Ga0214478, IMG submission 178001) | Marine eukaryotic communities from Monterey Bay, California, United States - M1_20Mar14CPVII9sort6BwellD7 | ecosystem: Environmental > Aquatic > Marine > Unclassified | place: USA... | reverse complement strand
CTAATAATGAGACATCAACATCTGAAAGTTGCCTACCAGAAACAGTGACATCTAATATAGACGAGGCACAGGTCTTTGGATCATGATTATTGCCAGCACTAGTCCTACGTCGCTTTCGTATACCTCCTCCTCCATTACCACTCAATCCTGAAGATAGCTGTGAATTACGCAACTTCATTGCCATACGTTGTTCTGTATTACGAAGTGAACGTAATCGTTGCACGAGATATCCCGACTTACTTGATTCCGACTTGCGTGCTTGTTGCTTTGCTTGATGATGAGTTGATACCATGTTTTGTGCAAATACATCCCTGTCTGAGTATTTGTTATCACCATCATTATCATTATCATTATCATCAATTGGTACAGTTTCCTTGGGTGGTGAAGTCTTTGAATTGTTGGTAAGGAAAGTTGGTACAAATCTCAAGTCCTTTACATTACTACTGGGAGCAGCAGGAGTATTGTTGGATGTTGCTGCTGCTATTGATGGTCGAAATGAATGACGTTTCTTTCTTTGTGTAGTTGACACATTGTTGTTGGTACCATTGACTACAGATTTATTGGCTGTGGACCTTTGTGAAAATAAGTCTCTCGATGGAAATTTAGATCCAGCAGGTGTTTTGAAAGTGCTCTTCTTCTTGATTGTAGACTTTTGTTTCATAGTAGATGATTGGAAAGAGTGACGCGGTGGCGATAGTTTCTTGACTGTAGAGTTTGCACCTCGTTTCTGTTTCTTGTTTGACTGCTGTTGCTGTGTTGTAGCCGCACCAGTTTGAGTATTGACATTCTGAGTTGCATCAACAAGCTGAATTTGCTGAGGTATTCCTGAACTTGGCACATTATTATTGTTGACAGTGGGGACTACAGGAATATCAAGCTCTCGGGGTATCTCCAAATCAACATTCGACTTAGGCTGATGATTATTAACACCACTGTGAATAGATAACTTTTCAATATCCATCTCAGTATTATTATCTTCTTCTAATGGACGTGGTATTTCTAATACTTCATTATCATCATTGGTATTGGTATGCTCAGCTAGCTCTTTACCAATCTCAGCAAACATATCAATGTCATCATCATTCTTGTTGATATTATCTTCTTTTACCATATCTTTGTTAGTATTTTGATCAGCAGTACACTGATCTAATTCTCTGCCAATTGAGTCAAATATGTTTTCAGTATCACCCTCATTGTCGTGGTTGTTATAATTTGGTACCAAATTATTACTTGGACTTGAGGATGAGTTGTTTTGTTTGCTCATTCTACGCGCCGAGGATGAAACAGATCCTCTTCCCCACTTTTGACGTGAATATGAGTTAGTATTTGATTTATTAGTAGACATATTAATCAATGTGGTCGATCAGTATAATAACGAGGAGATCAGTAGAATCTACTTAAAGCTCTAAGTAAATCGATGTGGGAATAATTCGGCGATCAACTCGATTTTCCTCCTGAGCAGATAGTAATGCTACCTATTACTCGATAGTTGCTGGTGATGAGCCAGTGCATACCGATTGTATCCCTCTAGAGTAGCGATAGCGTGTATTAGTTGCAGGTATTTCTTGCAGCGACTGTTTCTACGGAGATAGAAGAGATAATATATCATAAACTCTCAACACAATAATGACCCCGCCCAAGTTCGATTATATCTTAGTTGGCATCTTCATTAATTATTGATATTGGGTATATTGGCATATTGGTATACTTAATGCATAATTAGAGAATTAGAAATAGTAATCCACATCGGTACAAAATCAGATCCTTATATTGAGCTCAAGATATCATGGTTGTCTCTACCAATCGTCGTATGTCAGAAAATCAGGATGATGATATCTTTACAGATGATGCGCCACGCTCTATATTTAGTGGTCATCAGAATATTTATCAACGTCCATATACAGCTAAACAATCGACTGCAGTAATGAAAGCACTTGAAGATGAGGACTCGGAACTATCTCGGTTTCTATTATGTGGTAGCAAAGATGATGAAGATGATGATATGCAACGCCGCATAGGAGTTGATGCTACTTGGTACCAAATGGCTTTAGAACCAATTGAAACTCGGAATGGTAGACTCACCATGCTGTTTGAACTCTATGCAATCTTTGGCGCACTGTTTATGCAGGCAGTATGGATTATATATGAATGGGGGGTTGATAACTATACAGAGACCAATCCAAACGTTGACAGAGCTTTCTATTTTATAATGTCGATTGCTCTTGTTTCAAATGTATTTCTTGCCTTGTACGGGTGCTTTTGGTGAGTATGGAAGTGCCCTCTAACTCTTAGGTGCTGTTAGTTTTCATCTCACACTCTTTGCTTTTTTCAAGTTGGATGTTATCAGTCATTATTGATTCATCTAATGAGGACTTTGTCTTCCAGTCTCGAAAGATGCTAACATTATTACAGAACATGTGTAAGTTGAGAGAGTTCTATTCCTCGGTATTAATTGCGAGAACTTACACATTTCCTCTTCTCATAGTAATGTTTACTGGAAACTTTGTATTCCTCGGTTTGTTACTTGGTATATACAAAAATTTGAGTCCAAATCTACCTGAAACAATCATTACATTAGTAGTTGCAATATCAATGAGAATTCTTGGAGATAGGTATTGGGGAAGGCAGATTTCAATATGTATGCCATTGGAATACTACCATTTCCCAAGATATATACAAATCATGATGGGGTTCATCACAAAAGCTCAACTCTCTCTTCTCTCTCTTCTCTCTCTTCTCTCTCATTGTATCTTTTCGAATTCATCTGGGCAAGGTCACATGGTAGGACTGCTTAACCTTTTTGTACGGTATCCTAATATCCGTTTGCTCCCGCTCTGTGGGCGAAAAAATCTAAGAAAAAGTTCTACCAATAGACCTACAAGACATCTTTATGCCTTAGTAAAGCGCGGAGTAGCTAAGTGATTTCCAACTTATTGGCATAACTAGCGAATCTACAATAGTTCAAACTCGTCTTTTGCTCACTACACTTTCATTACCTGTATAGAGGTCTAGTTCATCAGTAAGTCAACTACTCAGTGCTATGGTTCTTGGTGATAGAGGAGCTAAGGTTATTTGGCCTAGGTCTGATGAAGCTTTCAATAGAGTTGATTGGACTAATTTATCTAGTATCAAACGTTTCATACTTGGTACCGGAGAGTTTCTCCAATATGAAAGGTTGGACAACCACAGTGGTTCAAATTCCTTATTCAAAAATGAAGCTCAGCTTCTATTAGATGAGAAATTAAATGCTGGTGCATTGAGGAGACTATGCAGTACCAATAGTTCAGTTAATAAAGCTGGTAATATCCGTACAATCATTGACTCATTAAATTTGCCTATAAAACCAGAAGATCACAATGTTGACGAACCTTGGTCAAATAATTCTACTGATTATATCGATAATCTCAAACTTCCCGCGGCTAATGACAGTAATGATGGGTCTGAAATTATCTCAGTCGTTCAGCGTGTTAGATCATTTGCATTACAAAAATCTATGCAATATGCTTTTGATCTCAGCACTCGAGGTTATTTAAGTCAGATTGTTTTGTTCTGTGATTATATCATCGAACACGGTGATGCACTTGTTAAACAAAAATATAAAAATAGTGATGGTATCAAACTAGGAAAAGTATGTAACAAATGGCGACAAAAGAAAGGTGATCTTCCTAAATTTGTAATTGATTTGATGGACAAGGTTGGTATGGTTTGGGGAGAGGTGTGGATGGCAAGATTTTTACGTAGTTTGGCTCTGTTCAGACCACTCCATGAACAGCACGGTGATGATGCATCAGAATATTATACAAAAGAAATGAAATCAATGGTTAGCCATTGGTATTGTTTATCAACTTCAACTGATCCAGCATTAATATTGAAGTGGTCTAAATATAGGCCATATATCCAAGATGTTGGTATTGAATTAAGACGCGATAATAATACCACAAGGACATATGATAATAAGAAGATGATTGCTCTAATGAAAGAATGGATTCGTATTGAAGGCAGCGGGCAAATTAGACACCCGTCAAAACAGCACTATAATAAAAAGTTTATTGAACTGTATCATTGGTGGAATTCGATATGTGTTAAGTATGAGAGGTATCTTGACCAGTTACAATTTGATTGTAATCAAAAAGTGTTTCCATCATCAGACGGTGATGATGAGGAGGAACATCCAGTGTATAATGATGAGTTCTTTCGAGTTGTTAAGCAGTTACAAGATTTGGATGTTTATCTTATTAAGATTAATCGTTCCCAACGCCACAAGAGTGCTAGTGGTAGGTATCATGTTATGGTAGCACGTGAGTCGAAGAAGGTTAAAGTCATTGGAAATGTAGAAGATTTAAGGAGGGAGGTAAGGATTGAAGATCGTGGAAATAGGACTCGTTCTGCAGACCATTGCGTTATTATTCGCATCAAATTAGACAATGGGGATTTTATTAGGGTTGGTATTGTTTTTGAAGGTGATGAAGATGGACATGATGGTACAGGATATACTGAAGAAGGTGAACAAAAGAAGCAATTTACTATCGGGGAATACCTTAAAGGGATTGGCTGTGACTATGGTGCTCTCGTGAGGACTAATTTTGGTTCTATTCTTGAGTTTGATAAACAACCTGGATTAATGAAAGTCACGAAAACTGTTGAAGTTATTAAGAAGATTCGTGAACGTGCCATATCAAGGGGTAAGGGTGGATTTGTTTTTGAGTTGGATATGATTGACTATCCCCGAAAACATCCCTATACCTTGGCTAATGCTGATCATATCTTGGCCAGCCCTAGTGCCACAAGGGCTACAAGTGAAAACCAGTTGGGATATGATGCTGAAGATGAAGATAATGACATTAAAGCTCTTCCCTACTGGGACCGTATGTTCCTTTATTTTTCAGGAAGTACTACTGGCACTGGAAGGGGTAATGAGGATGACTAGGAATTGTATTGGGGGTCTGTTTTTATACTTTATTATAAAGTAATGTTTGATTTGTTTGCTTGACTAATTAAAATAGTATTATCTAGTCCTTCCTCTTCTTCTTGCAGCAGCACCACGTCGGCTTGCATTACTTCTTGCTCGTCCTCTGCCTCTACCAACAGCAGTTGCACCTCTACCAACTGTTGCAACTTCAGCTTCACTTGGTAAAGTTAAACCAAGGACACGTCCCGATCTACTAGTAACAGTGTAGTTTCTAATGTCCACTTGAGGTAATGAACGAGGAAGTGCACCATTATGTTCTTCCCTATGTCTCTCAAGTAGACTCAGTACTAGTTGTTGACGTTCCCGACCAGTTGTCTTGAGATATTTCCAACCACCAGAGCTACCCCAAGCTGCATTAGCAGCCATGCCTGGCATAATTGTTGTCACTCCTCCACTTGATATCTCTTCATATAATGAACAGCTAGTCAAATGTCGAACAAGTAAACCATAGAAGGTACCACTAACTATGTTGGAATCAGCTAAGACATCTGATGATATATCCCAAGATACTCCAGCTCCTTGTACTACGAATGATTGTATGTGTCTAAAACTGTACTCTTCTGGTGTCTCGATCAACTGCCAAGCACAAGTTGTTGGAAGAGGATACTTATATCTCTTATTGCTCTTCTTGGTTTTATCATTACTTAATCTATCTTCAAATAACTTGAATTGTCTATCAAAGTAGGCCACTAGCTTAGGACTGTCGGAGTCTTCTAAGTATTGACGAACCATTCCACCTATATCTTCATCTGTACAATCATTGCTGTCGAGATGGTCTGTATTATTATATGATTCATTGTATTGTTCATTGCGTTTACGTTTTCTATTCTTACTTTTGTTGAATGTTATTGGTCTTGGCACTGTCACTAAGTTGTATGGGCATACTCCACTTGACTCCAGATGATCAACTTTCATACCACTATTTTTCTTGAAGGCTTGTTTGACTGTACCTATTCCAACCTGTCCTGATACGTCTTGTTGTTGAGTTGCCTGTGCACCTGCATGGCCTGTGATGCCGCTAATGAAAGGCTTGAGTGACATTTCCACTTCTTTCACATTACAATGTTGATGATCAGTTGATGAACTAACTTCTCCCATACTACCACTTGCCATATGAGTTTGTCTTCTGTCTGTATTCATAAAAGAACCACGTTTGACATTCTGACAGTCTCGTTTCTGACCACCATTTAATATTGTACTGAAGAGAAGGTTGATATGATCTTGCCCGAGGCCTTTGTTTTTAATGTACCTACTGCCTCTAAAGACTACTACTCCAGGAATATGTGGATCTTGTATATTGCGATCTATATAGTTAATGCACATTGTTGGTGATATAGGGAGATCACATTTCTTTGATAACTCTTTGATCTCATCTTCAGAAACACAGCTCACTATCCAATAGTCTATACTACCAACAATGTTTGCTTCTTCTCCACATTTCATATTCTTCATTTTAACATATCTCCAGTATTAGCTTCAGAGTAATTCTCCATCCATTGTCGAAACGTGTCTGGATGCATAGTATATCCTGCACCTTTATCATACATGTACTTATCAACTGTATCCCTTTGTTCTGGCAATAATAATGCAAAGTGTTGTTGACCATCTGGACAGTTGGGCAGTGGCATCCATTCATATTGATCGCCGTTGTTTATATCATCTGTTCTCGTCGTGAAGAGAAGAGCAATCTTCCCATCAACCTGCATTATATGTTTTGTACCAGATGCTTTACCAACCTCATCACAACACATTGTAGTTGAATGTTCTGGTATATTCTTCACTTTTGCTGGTGGCTTGATATATTTATGTTTGAGTTCCTTATGTTCGGGGAATGCATATTTTGCATCTAGCCACTTATCAGGTGATTGACTAATCTGATGCCATACTCTACTATCGCGATGGGCGTGTGGAAATGATATATTAAGTTGAGGCCAAATGTAACCTGATATTTGATTCAGATATGTAAAGTGTGCCTCCCCAAGAGTTGATGAATATACTGTATCATGGAAGTATGCTCTAATGAATTCGATTGGTTTCATTGCCATCATTGCCTCATTCATACTTGAGTATGGATGTAAGTTACCTTTCCATTTGAGATAGTAAAATGTAATAATTGATGGCCTAGTCTTTGTAACATTGATATTCAATACTAGAGTGAATTCAGCATCAATATGACTATTTGGAGGTAGTTTATATATACTGGAAGTTGTTTTTGCTGCTATGAATCCACCAGTTCTTCCACGAACTTTACTACCACGGGCAACTATATATCTATGTTCATTGTCTAATTCTTTAGATGGATTGACTTCATAAGCAACTTTACCTGGATGCATATTTCCAGAAAAGCTCTTACCATCATTTGACATACAGAATGATGCATATTTACCAATTGCAAAATCAGCATGTCGGAGGATTGGTTTTGACATTTTGTGACGTCTAGTGCCAGATAATTGATACACACACAAGCCTATCTATCTCCTGAGCAAGCTCAGACCGTCAAAGACGAATAAATCAACACGATCGAGACTGAAAAAACGAGTGGCGATCAGAGGCGGTTATAGTAGATCAATATATCCATTACTATGAGGTATATCATGAAGAGAGTTGTTGGCATCAAAAGTGAAAATTTGATGTGCGTTGAGTTGAACAGACAAGTCCAAAAATTGAAGAGATACCAGTATACATGCTGCCTCCATGCAATATAATGAAAGATTGTCTATGAGATATGGCAATGTTTGGAATAATAATTAGTTATTGTCTGTACTAGAAGTAATGGTATTGTATAATTCTTCTACATGATAGGCGCCGCCGCCGCACTCGGCTCTACATGGCAACAGTACACGATACATCATACGTGACGATGAGACGACGATGCAAAGATGCAAAATATAGCCACGTCTAGTCTAGTATAGTATAGTATAGTATAGTACATGCAAGGAATATATCAATAATGTTCTACAATTGAGTAGATTTGATATGATATGGGATGATATGATATGTATTGTAGAGGTAAGTATGTTTTGTTCCCATTATAGCGATATTATTTTTGCCATCTCAATCGCACATCTCCTAACACAATCACTCTATCTCAACACAATATACTCAATCAACAAACAACAACCATGGCGCCAACATTATTAAGTAGCATCTGTGATCTTCTTGGTAAAGCACTCAACTTCAACGGCGTAGTTTCCGCACGCCGTATCGAGGACGGTATAACTGTAGAAGAAAAAGACGATAATTCCTCTATTCTTAGTATTATTATCGCGGTACACGATAAAGACCAGAAGGATTGTGATAAAGAGTATTCTATTGAGGATTCCTTCATCTCATTATTAAAAATGGATAAGAATAAGGCTGTAAAAGACAGTCTATCAGATTTTATTTTACAAGTATCAACAATTAGTAACGTCAAGAAGAATAAAGAATTTTTCAATAAAGTAGATGATTCTTTATTGGAGGAACGTGGAATGAATAATATCAAAGAATCAACTTTTGTACCTCGTCAACAAGAGGAAGAGGAGTTGAAGCCTTCCGCGTCTACCGCATCATCAGCCAGTGAGAAGGAGAATACACCCACAAAATCTACAAACGTTAATAATGAATCACGTAAAGTTACCAACGTCAAGACAAAATCTAATGAACAGAATAATCTTGACTCGATGGATATTGATGATGAAGATATTGATGATGAAGATATTGGTGGGGTTGGTATTAAAGATAAGGGTGGTGATTCCAAGGGTGGTGCTACACCAAAAAAGTCGTTATCTGGTGCACAAACTATTACTTCTGTCGGGGATGCTGACAAGAATATGCACTCTTCTGTGTCTGGTGGTGCATCAACTAATACTTCTGCAGGCGATACTGTCACTGTTGGGGATAATTCAACTGCTGTCGTGTTGAGTGCTGCCAAGCCTAATACCACACAGCCACCCAACCGAGTAACGACATCTACCACCTGGATGAAGGATGATGCTGATAAGTCTCCACCCTCATATGAAAATGAGATGACTATGTCTAGTGCTGCCAAGCAACCACAAACCAAGCCTGTTGGTACAAAGTTATCTAAAAAAAAGTATGAAGAATGGAACATGAAGAATAAGACCACCACTAATAATCCAACTGCTGTCGTGTCGAGTGCTCCCGAGCCTCCACCAGCCAAGGCTGTTAATTCTTCTGCTGCCGTGTCGAGTGCTCCCAAGCCTCCACCAGCCAAGGCTGTTAATTCTTCTGCTGCCGTGTCGAGTGCTCCCGAGCCTCCACCAGCCAAGGCTGTTAATTCTTCTGCTGCCGTGTTGAGTGATAACAAGACTAATAATACAACGTCTACTGCATCCAAGTCCCAATCACAGAAGAAAAGGAACATGCCTTCTGGTGAATCCTCCTCTAACAAGAAGACGAATACAGCATACCGGCCCTCGAAGAGGGTTAAAAAACGAAGTGGTGGAGTTGTTGCCAAAGGCGACGCTAACTTTCGTGATGCCATTATTCTAAATGGAGTTGATGATTGGGGTGCTGTAGCAGACCACGTCGGGAAGGGAGAACAAGCATGCAAGAATCACTGGGAGAAATTACATCCTACAACTAAGAAGGATTTCTTGAGAATGCACGACGAGATCTTGCAGGAGGATATGATTGAGATTGAGTAAAGAGTCTATGCAAGAAGAGAGTGAGGTGAATAGTATGTCTAGTATGCATCACTTTGGAAGTGTTGCATATAATACAAATAAAGATGTTTGTTTATCGAGTCAGTAATACTATCAGCCAATGTTTCCAACTCCTTTGAGAATCGACTACTAATTGCCAATTCATATTATAAGAGATGAGCTTAAAGGTCGGGCCAAGATCAGAGCTGAGACGTTAAGAAAGAAGGCATACCACCAAAGAAGAAAGCTTGACCCAGGGTTTCGAGATGAAACCAATGCTAGTTCAATAACTACTCTGCTTCGTACTGCAGCTATAAACCTGGATCGGAATGATCTAGATGTCACAATATACGAAGAAAGGCTGGAGGAAGACTTGTTCAACGATCCAGTTCATTTGAAGGGACGGAGTGTAGAGTGCTTGTCAAGATATATGCCATTACGATTGGCAGAGGAGGTGTATAGATTACTCCTTGATACTACAGAAGAAGAAGTTCAGTATGATTGTTCTTAAGACTAGAACGATTTGAAGAGCAAGATGGAGATCAAAGTATACTTGTATGTATAGTTGAACATAAGATATGTTACAAAGTGTATAACAGAGTGTATCTTTAAGAATGACACCTTGGTTAGAAATTATTATCGACATATAGCAGTTTCGATTAGATCATATCAGTTATCCTCATATATCAATAAAGTACTGCCAACGGCGAAGGATACCTCACAAGGAAAATAAAAATTATATCTTCCACAGTGCTTGATTGGCTGGTTGTGGCGGTACGATACAGTATTAATGGTATCATAATGAGCCTCTACGATACCCAATACTCAAACAAATAAACCTACTATATCATGAGTTCTCCGGAAAATACTGAGGAGATAGTTGCCAATGTACTACATATATTACGTACATATACAAAAACAAGTCCATTAATTGGCAGATGTAAATGGGAGAAAATAAATGACAAAGATACTAATATATCATGGGCATTTCATAACACGTCAACAAACTTCACAACGCACTACAACTTTCTTTCTGACTGGATAGATGCATTTTTAAGACCTGATGATGTTACAGGAAGAACATCAGATAATGATAAGGTAATACAAGTGAAGTCTGCATTTTCAAATGATCGTCAAATGGATAGATTAATGAATGATAGTGATCTCAGACCGAGGGATGACTTTCTGTGGGAAGTTGGATTTAGTTTATTAAGAAGTCATCTATTTACAGATGACAGTGAAGATAGGTTAGCGCCACACGAGCTTCTGCGGATAGTTATGGATAGTTATTACTGTAACGATGATGAAGAGGATTCTGCATTGGGAGATCTATCAGCTACTCATGAAACAACAACAGATGAACAAACTTATTTCCTCCCAGCTCCAGTTGCAATGTTTTATTTACGAACTTTTCTCATGTGTCACGCTCTTCAACAGGCAAAGGCGTCGATTTCAGATACATCCAAACCCATTAGATGGAAGAGACTGAGAAGTATCGCTAATGATTGCATGGCGTTATACCAAAGAATGTTGTCTGACTATACAGGCAAAGCAATTGACAACTTTTTATATGTGGGGCATCCTGATAAAACAACGAAACTCCACCCCATCCAACCCAATCATATTATATCAGTATCATCTTGGCTATACAGTGCCCATGTATTTCCAGCAAGTAAAGATTTGTTATTAGATATATTGTCAAATGAAGTGAATAAAAGTAGTAATAGTAAAGGGATTATCAAAGTGTTGGAATCATGTTACAACTGCTTTAAGATAATGACTACACTTTTGGCATTAGATGCAGTGGTTAAACAAGATTATAACTGCCCATCTTGTGCTGTACAGTGTATACTGAACTGTATTAAGAACAGCAACAGTGAATTGTTTGTTAGAGTTGTATCAGCTCAGAAAACAACATCCAGCGAAGATGAAAGTGTTGATGAAATGTCTGATGACGAAGACGAAATTGACGAGATTTATCAGCCATGGGATGGTAGAGACTTCAAAGATAGAGGGACATCACTTGTGGAAGACTTTCTTCTATATCCATCAATACGAAGAAGAAATGAGGAATCAAATACTGCAAGTGACAATGCATACTATGATGAGCTTGGTATTGCAATACTGGCATACTGGAAGCTTCGTGCGCAAGTAGACTCGTCCTTGGAAGTAGATCCACTGTGAGTGGATTGTGTACTTCAACATGAGATTATATGTATTATATGTTTATTTGATACTTATCCCTTGACTCTACAATCAGTCCTCCCCTTCACTCAGGCTCTCATCTCTGGAGTCTGATCTTTCCTCACATCAACACACTTCTCAATGGGATATCATCATCTTCGACCATACGATCAATGGACGAACTCGAGGTCTTGTCAAGTTCGGATGAATACTTACTCGGTATGAATCTCACAATCTGCTCTCTTGGTTTTGATATGCTTCATATATTAATCAATCAAGCGACTGTTATTCGACCAAACAAAAAGGAACCATCAGACTCAAAACCTATTGTTAAGTGGATACAATCTGCGCAAGGGCTTGAGTCTACTGTTGCCGTATTGCTTTCACATGTCGTGAGATTGTCATCATTAGAGATGTCAATGGCAGACACATCACCTTCTGACGTCTATCCTGCACTAAAGTACTCATCCTTAGAGGTGATGAACTTGACACGGGCGCTACTCAGCTTTTATCCTCCATCAACTCAAATTGAAACACTGTTGATGGTATGTCAAAGAGTCAAGTATAGTCAAGATCGAGTCATTATACCAAGGGTACTCGATTTCACACGTTCTATTATAATAAACATGTGTAAGAACACTGATCAATATACCGAGAGTGAGGTTGCCTTATGTGATATAAAGGTTATGAATCAAGTATCACAACTTTTGGATGTCTTCCTTTTGGATATGAGTAATACATTTGACGACTCGACATCTTCGTTGCCCAAAGACATTGGAGGCTTCATGTCATCAACTGAAACATATGCTGCAGTGTTTGCTATACTGCGATTACAATACATGTGGATATCAAAATGTCAAGCTTTAATAAACCAGGAGCAGAATGAAATGGTGATTGAGCAGTTTGACAAGACAGTTCAGTGGATCAATGGTTGGTTGAGCGAGTTACAGTCTTTCAGTACATCTCTTTCTAGCTTCATTGCACATTGTGAAGGATCAGAAGATGTCCCACAAGATTTTCATCTGTTGTTCCTTTTGAGGTTGGCTTTAGACGATGTGATCAACCTACCAGGAGGCGAGTAAAGTAGATATCTTACTCAATATTATCTTCTAAGAGACAATCATTGAATGAATTGAATAGTGAATAAACACTCCTTCTTTCGGTCTCTTCCTCTTCTGAGATTAGCCCTAGGCCTTCGTCTGCCCAGCTGATGAAATCAGTTGCCAAACGCTGCGCGTTGTTGCCAGTATCCTCGACATTCAAGTCTTCCTTGAGCCATTTTGCTATATCATACCTTGCATATGCTACACTGTGGCTTAATGGAGTATTACCCTGGTAGTTTTCGACAGTGAAATCCACATTAGCCATCTTATGAAGGTATTGACATATTGATAAATCTCCTCCACTGCAAGCCCAATGTGCAACAGTGCAACCGTTTCTATTAGCTGTCTTAGTATCGGCACGATTTCGAACTAGAAGCTTTACTATATCCAAAGATCTTGACCACGCAGCCCACATCAGAATACTATTATCATCTCTTGTTAAGCTATCAATTAGCTTTCGCTGTGATATGATTGGATATTCTTTACATAGTTCCAAAAGATAGTTGCAAACGTCAATACTACCCCCTATACCGAATTCCTTCGGCCCTGCTCCAGCCGCTGCCCAGTGAAATGGGGTTGCATCATCTCGACTTGCCTTCCAAAGTAAAGCGGCATGAATTCCAGGATTTGGTGGCGTTGTATTGTTTTTGATTGCTCTTACTCTTGCTTGTATTCTCAAGTCGAGCCTATCACAACCATCTACAAGCTCTTTCAGCCCATCTAGATTGCCTGATCCTGCACACCAATGAAATAGTGATGCACCGCGAACATCAGTCTCATAGGGGTTTGCTCCATGCTCGATTAGATACCTTACAAGCTCTGCAGAAGTCACATTTGCAGTTTGCAAAAGTGATGGAGAGTTGTTGTTTCCAAGCTGAATATCATCTCTTGCTGCTGATAAGATACCTCTTTGGAATAGTTTATCGAACGCAACAATCTGTTCAGATGTTATAGGTAGATTGGTTGATCCGCCGTATATAGATCTCCAACTATTGCACATAGATGCAAATTGTTTCGGCTTCCTGTGATCTATGAGGAATTGTTCCAGTAATGATTTAGCTCTTCCTTTTCTACTATTGTTGTTTGGATGATATGTACCATCCCACAAAGCTTTACCTGATGGCAACCCAACATGAACAAGAAATGCATGTCTAGGAGCAATTGTTCGCTCAAGACGCGCGCCAAAGAAACTTGAAGGCAGTATATATTTTAGTTGTGAATTGAGTATCTGTCCATCATCTGATGACGTAATGCCTCCTAAACAATCTTTTAGAAATCTCATCTTTGGTCTGAGATGACGTACAACATCAATCTCTAATAATGGTGGAAATCGAGCATGCATTTGTTGAATCTCTTGAAATGAATAACCGCCATGTATGTTGAGATATTGTATTGCTAATAAAGAAGTCTGGATATCAATTGGTGTTTGTGCAAAAGTAGAATTGAATTGTTCTTGTGATATATCGATATCATCTATATCAAATATACTCTTGTAGCAATCATAAATTTCTTCAGTAATCGATATGGCGTCATTCCAATCATCATCTTTGAAGCTTTGATCTGAGTTTCTGTACAAATGCTGAAATGGATGATTCAATCTACGAGCTTTTCTTGTATTTGATATGCGTTGTTCATGAGGTATCTGTTCGATTGGCTTTGTTTTATCATTGAAAGGTGTACTGAATGATGTTTCAATCTCCTCTGCCAATGTTGAGCAACATCTTGTGATGGAAGAAGGATACGCTACCGTCTGAGTGAACGCATAGCTCGATTGCAACAGCTCGAGGATAACTGCATAAACTGATGCGAGTATGAAAGAGTGAATAACCTTCAACATTGTGCCTATACCTACAGGTAACTTATGCTTGCAGCCATCACGCACCTCTATTCGTTTGCCACTTTCATTATCTAAAAGGATACCGCATCCATTTTTGCAAAAATGACGCACAACATTATGGTGGCAACTCATAAGTACTTGCCATCATTTATTAATAAAATACCACACCATGAGAAGGATAATACTATTGTTTATATCGCTGATATGTTACAGTGGCGGCGGTAGAAGCAAGGATACCGTGTTAGCTTTGGTATCAGTGAAGTATGATCCTCATCGAATAACGAGACATACTAAAACCAATATCTTGCAAAGATGGTCAAGAACATATACAACTACTACACAATTACTATCAACAACTTCAACAAAAGAGATGGCATTACAACTTATGGAAGAGAATGCAATGCCTTTATATTATGATACCGACGATATAAATAATAATGATGAGTTATTATTACAAAAAGATACTCTACAACAAAACAACCATTATGATGAAGAAGATGTATCACCAACAGAGACAGAATTCATGGGCTTGATAAATACATTTAAATTATATACAGAAAAGGATATACAATCTTTATCAAGTACGTCTACTCGATATCATAACTACAAAGTACCTACGCTTGACCTTGATGAAGAAAATGATACTACAACAACAAAAAGATATAGAAGTAAAGAAGATGGAATAAGATATAGAACATTATACTCTGGAGTACAGGCAGCATCGACTGAATATGATATCATACATGCTTTTATTATACTGTTTGAGGATTATTTACCAATAAGAATAGCAGGCCGGAGGATATACAAGCATTTGAATAATGTAATGGATGAGGTACGAGAAGAGAGACTCTGTGAAATGAGAAGAGTACATGAGATATGTCCATCTTGGAATGATATTAGTGTCAGTGTACAGGGTGACAATGGAAAAGTAGTGGAACAAAATGTAATAGACTATGCACGGTACATTTGGGATACACTCATGGATGAAACATTACTCTTAGAGCATTCACTAGATGATGTACCCGAGGAAGAACAATCGTTACAGGAAGGAGGAGTGATTTCATTATCTCAATTAGTAGAATTGGGTATTGACAAAGTAATGATACAAGAGGGAATTATAAGAGATGCAGTAGAATTGGAAAGTATTATGAGATCCGCTGCACTTCAAGAGGAAGCAGAACTTGAATCATACTACAACCCAAAGAAGAGGAGATGGCGTGGTTCCAAAGTGCAAAATGAAGATGATGAAAAGTACATGGACATGACTTTTCCAATCTTCATGAAGGTTCTATATGAATGTATGCAACTTAGAGAAGAAGGTTGCAATATACCGACGCTGCTACAAAAGATGGAAATGAGAATATCAGAACATCATACTGCAAGTGGCTTTAACGTTAAGGATATATCAACCCTATTAGCCGAAAAGGCTGTACTCAGTGGAAGTAGTAGTAGCTGTAAGAAGAGACAGCGATTTAGCAATCGATTCGATGAGTTTGTATCGACCTTTCAGCTGTGGGAAACCAAGTTTCTACAGCACAACAAAGAATACAGTGCTAGCAATGATGATGATGACGTTAAGACAGAAGAACAACATCAAGAGCAGACAACTAGACGATTTGAAATATTGAAGGGATGCTTTGTTGGTGCTAGGAATGAGCGGAATGTTGCAGCTTTGAAGATTGTGTATATGGACTATGCAGCTTTGAGAGTTGGAGGAGACTTAATATTCTCTTTGATGTCAAAGATTGCTGATAAGATTATGTAATGAAGTTTAGGCATAGGTATTAAGGCGTAGCCTCTCCTTATGTATCTACTCAGCTAACTCTCCTTAGCTACTACCTATTGAAGAGAACTTCTTATATTCCACAATTCCACAGGGCTGACTAAAACTTACGTGTTGTACGGGTCGGACAAATTTACTTTTCCTTCGAGAAGGTTTAGGTCCAACATCCTTAAATCATAAGCGGCGGCTAAACTCATTGACGTGTTGGTTTATACGCTAAGCAGTATCAATCAATACATATCACTCAGCTAAAGCAAAATGGCACTGTCTAATGTAACTCTATGTCATCATAAAATGAATGCGATCACAAGATATGAAATGGAGGACAACATGATAGGCCTATCACAGAAGGATTGCAGAGTAGATGATGTTCTTTTGATGTAAGTTCTTGCGGTGTGGATTTGCAATAGTATTCCTATTTATTTAAATAGTAATCTCATATTACCATCTTCTTTCAATATCATCAACACAGCGAGTCTATGTTGCAAGAAGTAGCACCTTCGATCGACAAGAGAACAATCAAGTGCCTAGCATACAAGCTAATATCTCTATCATTTAAACTCGATAAGAATGGTGGAGCTAAGTCTTTGCTCATACAACTCAAAAGATTAGAGAGGGAGATGAGATATAAGAAACGTCATCGTTGCTTAATGAATAAGGTTGGTATGAAGAAGTATAAAGATATCATCAAAGTAACCAACGAGATACGAGATGTCAGATGGAAGTCTACTGTATGGGCAAAGTGTGCTCAGCGGCAGCAAATAGAGAATGATGATGTACAACAAGATCGGTTGCCGGCATCCAAAGCTCTACCTCCAGCGATTTCAAATTTATATTTCAAAACGCCTCTCATTGATGCAATGAATGCCATGAACATAAGGAAGAGCAACGATTTGCCTACCGTTGATTGGGATGATCTATTGCAAACTGCAAACAAACATCTTGCTGCCTTTCGAGATTTAGAACAAGAGATAGGACCGGTTGACATACACAGTTTCAAATGTAAGTCAGGATTTTGCGGCTTTGGAATCCCTAATGTCTGTTCCTCCTTTCGTTAGTAAACACTAACACATGTGTACAGTTAGAGAACCTTAAAGTAACTGCCATTATAAGATTGAGAGTACTCGAGCTACTTCTTCTGATACCTATGCAATGAGACTTCTCTTCAGCATACCGTTCATACTTCTATTCCATGTTCCGTCATCAGAACTGCTTCCAATCTCCCAAAGTACAGCCATATCAATTGACCTATGGTTCTCGGCATTCCTTTTCATTCGGAAAGTACCCTTCATAACATCGCCTTTCTTCAGAGCTGGACAATTGTGCATTGGATCAAAAAACAATGTTGCTTGTTTCCAATGCGTTGGTGTACTTTGACATCCTGTACTGAAACTCACTGCATTTGTACCTGGAACAGAGAAGTCGATATCAAACGAAACTACCAACTGATGTACCTCAATGGTTGAATCTTCATCTCCCGACTGTCTATCACTTCGAAGACATAACTCGAATGGTGCCTCGAAGTCCAACTCTTCATCCTTGCAAGTATTCAAATCATGCTCAATTACCATTGCCCTGTTAGTGATGATATTCTTATCATCGACCACTTCTACCCCTGCCTCCTTTGTCAGTTCTAACACCATGCGTTCTTTCATTGGTGTCATATTCAGTGAATGTACATTATCCCAATAGTTCAGTCGCTCGCTATCATTTGCACCTTCAATGTAAATTTTTGATACATTTGGAAACATGCTACCAGTAACTGGAGTCATGATAGCATCACGAACAGTCATTACTGATGGAAGCATCGTCTCAAAGAAGAGAGCATATCCCATCCATTCAGATACAATGATATCAATAGTCTCTCCATCCGACAAAGGTAATGCTTTGTCTTTAATAAGAGTCTCAACCTTGCCTCGTACACAGTGTATAACATCTTCATATCCATTCAACTTGATAATTTCTTTCGCCTGATTGATTATATCACTATTATCAATTGCAATCACTTTCTTGGCACCAGCCTTTGCACAGAATAGTGACAGTACTCCTGTGCCGCAGCCTATGTCACAAACGACTTTATCTTTAAAGAGTGACTCCGAGTTAGAGAGTATGGCTTGTTCGTATGCAGCAGTTCGAACAGTATCTCGGAGCATCGTTTCATGGATGGATGTATTGGAGTATGATGAAAAGTAATATGAATCATTATCAACTGGTTTCTTCTTCTTCTCGCTATCCGATGTATTGTTGTTGTCATCGTTGCCATCATCATCATTTGCAAGAGAAGCAATACACGACTTTGCTTTTGATAACTTCTCTTCAAGAAGTGATATTTGAGATTGTAATTTGTTTATTGTTTCAGAATCAGATGTACTACTATCCTCTTTCTCCTCAGCATTATCAGAAGTAGACACATCTTGTGTACTTCTACTATTACTTTTCAATTCCTGTAGTTCATCAATAAACATTAGCATTGCATCATCTTCTAACACTGGTTTGAAATATATATCATCCTCCTCGGCGCCGTGTTTATGTTGTTCCAAACATTTATTGAGATATTTGCCCATCTCCGCGGGGGGAGATTTGCTATCCATTACAAGTTGGCGACTCTTATTAATAAGCTTGATAGTATCCTCAAAAAAGTTATCTTCATCTGATGATGGTAAATGCGCTAGCAAATCAAAACCGTTATTGGATACATCATGTTGCAAAGCTGACGATAGAGTATCAAACTTGGGTGATGTAGAGGGGTTGATGTGCGAATAACTGCAGATTGAGTAAAATGTAAATTGATCATCGTCCCCATCTACCTCGCACTCATTTTCGTCATCATTATCGTCATCCTCATCGGATGACCATATATCTTCCTCTCTTGATGATACCATAGCCTGTTGTTATATCGATTGATATTATCGTCACTGCTATGTGGCTACTAGCTCCTAAATAGATTTGTGGTGATGAGTTCTCCCTTGGGTTCAAGCTCAAGTCTCCCCTATATTGGATAAAAGGATACCTTTGGGTTCCACAGTGTAATATCTTTCAAGTTTTTTTCAATTCATAACTTCCACTCAACGACGTTGATCTCCTCTCTATTCAATATATACTACATTAATAATACAATATATAAATATGAAGGTTCTATCTCTATTCACAACTACATGCATTTTGTCCATAGTCGGCATAACGGCGAAGAAAGAAACAGGGGAATATGTATATGGAAAAGATCCAAAAAAAGATGCAGGTAAGTGTTTCCTTTTCTCTGTTGAATCTGTATACAAGTATTAGTAATCTGGTTACTTCCCTGAGCAGGAGCTCCTTTATTTGATTTTATTTGACGGCTGCATAATATGCTAACATGTAATCTATCTTTGCCTCTTCTTCTCCCTCTCCTTTATAAAACACGAAAAACGTTCACAGAGTATGACATATCAATGGGTATGGCTGGTATTCAACAGGCAGCTAAGGATCCTAAAATGCTTGCACAATTGATGCAAGATATGCAGGTAAGTAGTTGGAATTAGCGTGCTTATTGAACTGGGTACTTGTTTGGATACCATTGCAAAGAAGATACTCTGCAATATCGATATGCATATCATATGTCACAAAACATAATATTCATAATACTCATACCATATCATTCCCCCCTCCCCTCACTCAACAAACAATGAAAGGATCCGGAACTAATGGCAGAGGCAAAGAAAATGATGGAATCAAAGGAATGGAAGAAGAAAATGAAGGCATTAACAAATGATAAAGGCTTCAAGGAGAATGCTAAAAAGTTACAAGATAAAATGGCAGACCCGAATGAACAGGCACAGATGCAAGCGAAGATGGAACATATGGTAAAACAAGGGCAAGCTGACTTAAAGAATGATGCTAAGGATACTATGGCACAGGCTATGCAAGCTATGGCGGATCCACAAACTATGGCTGACGCTGCTAGAATGATGAAGGATCCTAATTTCCAACAACAGCTTCAACAAATGGCATCTGATCCATCGTTTAAGAAGTATGTCGAGGCTATGCAAGATATGATGCAAGATCCGAGTAAGAAGGCACAAATGGATCGAATGGCTGACAGCTTCAAATCTCAATTGTAGGGTTATACTGGAGAGCTGTTCTGTGTATGCTGTTTGCTTATTGATGTAGATACTCATACTCTTTCGGGAAGTCTAGTAGAGTTAAAATTCACTGTCAGCTAGGCAGGGGAGTCACCCTTATTATGTAAAATCTAACTGGACATATTAATGTGTATTCTTATGTTTTAAGCCAACATTAGAAAGATTACTTGACAATGATTCCCCATGTATCCTCGATGATTCTACCTCTCTTTTGCATCTCATCCAAGCTAGCGCCCTCAGAGTCAAGTTCAAGCCAGTCCATAAGATCAGCCAATTCTTTGACCTCCTTATCTTTGTTGGTCTCTTGAACCTTACTCTGAACAGTGAACAATGCCTCCTCGAATGCAGTCTTGTACTCAATCTTCTCATTTAGCTCATCATCTTGCTCGCGGTACTTCTCAGCGTCAGCAATCATCTTATCAATATCGTCAGAAGACAAACGACCCTTCTCAGCCTTGATCTCAGCCCGAGCCTCGGCGTTGGTGATTTGATCTTTGGCCGATACAGTTAGAATACCATTAGCATCAAGAGAGAATGTGACATCAACTTTAGGCTCGCCTGCACGGGCACGCTGAACTCCAGAGATGACAAAGGAGCCCAACTTATTGTTAGCGTCAACATGAGCACGTTCTCCTTCGTATACAACAACATCAATTTCCTATAATGAGTAAGATAGATATGTGGGCACATAGATCATGTAAGTATATAATCTAAAATACTGGTGTGTAGAAAACAAACAGATAAAACAACTCACCGTTTGCCAATCATCAACAGTACTGTAGGTTCTGGTCTTCTTACATGGGATAGGAGTATTCCTCTTAATCAAAGTACTCATTTGTTTGCCCTCAAGCTCAATACCAAGTGAAAGTGGTGTGACATCCAAAAGTAGAAGATCAGTCATTGCTTCAGCGCCAGCCAAATCTTTTCCACCGCCTGATCCACCTGTGGCAAGGATGTGGCCTTGAACAGCAGCACCATGTGCCACGGCCTCATCGGGATGGACAGTCTTACATAACTCGATACGTCCATTGAACATGTCGTATAATGACTTTTGTAAACAAGGAATACGAGTGGAACCGCCAACCAATACAATATCGGATACATCCTCAATCTTGCAAGAAGCATCCTGCATTACCTCCAAGACAGTATCAATACAACGCTTGAACAAATCAGCATTCAAGGCTTCAAACTTGGCACGGTCGAGTGATACATTGAAATCAAAGTCACCAATAAGACTGTCTACCTCGATTTCGGCACTCATTGAACTTGACAATACACGCTTGGCATTCTCAACAGCACGACGAAGACGTGATTTAGCACGGGCACTGTCCTCTAACTGTTTGTAAACCTTGGCATCAACCTTACTCTTAATCTGCTCCATGCACCAGTCCAATACGGCATTATCAAAATCTTCTCCTCCCAAGTGAGTATCACCACCTGTGGCCTTAACTTCGAAGACTCCACTATCCATGGAAAGGACTGACACATCGAATGTTCCTCCTCCCAAATCGAAAATGACAACATTGGTCTTGCCTACATCCTTATTGTCATTCTTGGAATGCAATCCATAGGAAAGAGCAGCGGCGGTGGGTTCATTAATGATACGCTTCACATCTAACCCAGCAATACGACCAGCATCCTTAGTTGCCTGACGTTGTTGGTTGTTAAAGTGTGCTGGAACAGTAATAACGGCACTCTTGACTGTTTGTCCAAGATGACGTTCGGCTGCTAGCTTTAATTCTGTTTATATGAATATGTAAATATTGAAACATATGTAAGTATTATGACTCATATTATTATGATATACAGTAAATACATAAATACATGTACACAACACATTACTTACCAGCAAGGACCATAGCACTAACCTCCTCAGGTCGTAACTCCTTCTTCTCACCCCTCCAATCGACAACAATTTGTGGTTCACCATGAGCACTACCCTCAACAACACTGAATGGGAATGCCTTCGCCTCCTCGGCAGTTACAGGATCAGTAAATGATCGACCGATAATACGTTTCACGTCATATACAGTATTGTTTGGATTAGAGGCAACCTGAGACTTGGCAGCCGCTCCTACTAACTTTCCCTCGGGTGTGAATGATACCCATGATGGCATTGTACGGCCAGAGGGTGATTCGATAACTTCCACCTTTTGTGTTTTAACATCGTAACTGGTTTATATGTGTGTTGTTGTTTTGTATGTTTGTATAATATATAGAGATTCAGATAGTTGTTAGGAAGTGAATACAAACGTGGTGCACCTTCAAGATAAATTAATTGCAATAAACAAATTATATACTTCTTCTCTTCACTACTCATACCAAACATACGTGGTGCACCTTCTAAGATATGTTGTTTCATTGCACAATAAACAACACAGATCACTACCCATAATAACTACTTACCATGCTACACATGAGAAAGTAGTTCCCAAATCAATACCGATAATTGGTTCTGCTTGTGCCATCTTTATTTATTGGTTGGTTTGGTTTAGTCAACTACTCCAGTGGTAAATTATGAGCACAATTGCAATGACGATGAGATGAACATTTTTCTAGATTGATTTGTGTGGCTGGGGGTGAGGGCTGGGGGGACCTTTTTGGCGATCAAACTTCCTATATTAGAAATAACGACTCTCTCAAGTTCTCAAAGTATTGGACCATGATATCATTGGAATATTGATTGCCAACAATTCCACGATATATATAACCAAAAATATTGTCAACATCCGATAATAAAACATTCATACAACCTTCCTAGTCTAGTCTAGACACTTAGTATACCGTATCAACTGTAATATGGTGGACCAATTAGGCAATGAAGAGGATATTTATTATCAGACGATTGTTGTCGATGAGGATGGTCTACTTGACGGAGACTATATTCAGCGGCATGCTTCATTACATGATTCATATAGGGCATGCTTTAGTATTGTTCAACAATTACCAGAGGATGAAGTAAAGGATGTAGCAAAAGAACATGGTATTTATTATAATCCTCTTGATGAAGATAATGGTCAAAAATATCTCTTCGAGTGGGAGTATAGAATATACCCTAAACTGCAAAAGGATGTGGCAAGATATTTTTGTGCTAAATGTGAGGGTGTTAAAGACTTATCTAAATATATTAATGCTAATGAGGAGGAGGGTACGGTGGCTATGGAAGTGGAGAGTGATGATATGGATTTGGAAGTGGAGACGTCCTGTACGACAATATCTGATTCTAATAATGTAGATAAAGAAGAAGAAGTTGGTGCTGCTTCTGCTACTGCAACGTCTTCTGCACACTTTAAACCTATAGCAAATACCGAAAGTGAACAAGATCTGGATATAGAACAAGCGGATAAGTATGGTGGTGATGCAGAAGATGATAGTTTAGATTTTGGAGGAGGAGGTTTTGATGATTCGTTTGGGGATGAATTGGATTCAACCCATATAAAAGAAGATATACAGCAGTCTACGGTTGGGGTTGCATTGGATGCACCTGAACCCGATATTGAAGTATTAGAAGATGCGAGTGAGTGCAATATGTATATGTCATCTGTATCTATTATCAATTATGCACTCTCTAATATATTACTCAATTGTTAATTGATATTCAACAGAGGCAGCACGAACTAAAACCAAATCCCCTACATCAGTTGATGATATCGCTGTATTTAATTTAGGAGATGCCAATTATCAAGAGGAGGAACAAGAGCAACAACAGCTACCCAAGAAGAAGTTTCAGTGCCCATATTGCAAAAAGGGATATATTTATGAGAAGAGTTGCAAGAATCATATTGATGTGTGCAAGAAGAAGCCTTACTCCCCACCTAAAAATAGACGTGCTCTTTCAGAGGCTATCCCTTCTAATGTGCCAGCTAAAGTTGAATCAGTAGAAGCGGCAAAGGAAAGGCTAAGCAAGTTCATTAAAGTCAAAACTACTTTGGAACGGGCAGTGAATGAAGAACACCCTGGGGTGAGGATAAGAAAGTAGTTGGTGATCATATTTATGATTTTGATTTGGGAACGAAAGTTGGGGAAGGACAGGATGCAGAAAGCCGAACCAACGTGCAAATGCCAAAGTATACCACCCGTAGTATCGTATCAAATCCAGCATCCGAGGAAGTAGTGGAAGCAATACTGAATCTGAATCTGATCATGTTGAAAGGGCACGATCCTTCAAAGATTGATAAAACAAGGCGCAAGATTAGAAGACAAGTTGGGGAGGCAATCATCCATGCCTGTTACATGGTCAAGGGCAATGTTGTACTTGAGTTTGTTTTACAAATGCCAACAGACAAAGTCAGAAAAATGGTTGACGTATCACCATTCATCGAGTCTCTTAGGAAACATCCGCAATACGAAAGGTTGAAGGTATTGTTCGGCAGGTGCAATTCCGTGATGGATGTTGACACTTGGGCAACAATCCTATCAATCCTCCATCAGAATTCAGCACACATCGAGCACTTACTTCCCGAACTAGATGAGTTCGTCACGAAATGGTTATGTAAGATGAATGTCGACCCGGACAAGTACAGTCATTTAGAAAATCTATACACACTCAGTCCATATTACGAACACAACAAACAAGATATACTTGATATATTGAAATTGGTTCGCGATAGCAGTATTAATAACGATGAGAAGGCAACGGGAATTCGAGTATTGTTAGCCAAGATACATGCCAGAGATCATCATGAAGATCCAACCACGGAGGAGGCAGCTGTTGCTGGTGTGGAAACATTGACAAACATTATCAATAATCAGCCAACATCGAAAATCATTCGAGTACGACAGTGTTCATTAGATGCCATTAAAAGCTGTCCAGAAACAGCTGGTTGGTTCAAAGAGAACATGAAGCCAAGTACTGCCATCGAATTATCATGTACCAAGGTGGAGGCAAGACGTGAGGCTGGATACACTCTTGGTAGGGAATTACCATTAGCTATCAATGCCAAGAAATACATATGGAATGAAAATGAGAAGCGTTTGTTTGTGAGAGGGTATGAGATGTATGACATGGGACTTCTCAAACCACTACAACTTGAAGGAGGCAAGTGGCATCAAATTGCAACATTCATGAGAACACGCGATTATACACAAGTATCATCATATGCACATAAGAATCTATTCACTTTAAACTAAACTTATGTGAGTTTGCGGGTATAAACTTCAAACGCTTGAGTGCAATAAGTAGCACTCTATTTTATTGTTTATATAGGGTGCAAATTACCATAAGTGCCTTAGAAAAGTGTATCTACAACAACTTTGCGGAACCATACTACCTACTACTCTGTTAGGGCAATTGCAATTCAATAGAGTAGACGGTTTAGTACTCTACTCTGGTAATACAGTGGCCACGCGACCTTGATATTAATCACAAACAAAGAGGATACCTAAGCCCTATACTTGAAGTAGGTAATACCCAATACAACATTTTATACCTATAATACTTACATGACCCTCTGCCTCAGTTGAATAATGATGCAATCACAACATCAAAGTCATAATATGCTAGTGGTGGGTAGACATTTATTATGTGCTATATCCCGTGTTGGTAGAAGAAGTGGCGGTAAACAAACTCAAAGTTGTGTGCATGATGTTGCTATAAAACATGATGTGCAAGATATTGCAAACAATATGAGTCGAAGATACTATTCAAGTTATCAACCACTACCAAGGATTATGATACAACAAGGGTATCGCTATCGGCTCCGTTTGTTTTCCAACTCAACTGATGAGGTCACTATCCAAGAGGATACCGCTCATACATCAACAGCACCAACTTTATTATCTAAAATGCAATCTCAAAGTATTACTTCCCAATCAAATCCTTTAATAGTCAATAGTGATGATGTAGAAGAAGATACTCTCGAACAGAGGAGAAATCGTCGCACCATCAATACAAATAAAAGGTTATTGATTGAATTACAAGATGCACATGAACTCTTCCATCAGATATATACAGAGTCACAGGCGTTGTTAGATAAAAGTACAACATCAACGAGTGATGAGGAGGTAGTTGCAATGGTAGATTACTTTTTGATATTGACCAATTCCTTAGACTTGGAAAGATATTTAGAGATGGTACAAAGCTTACATGGTGCATTATTAGATGAGCAACATAAACGTCAAGAAGAATCTGGGGAACAACAAGTGCTTTATAAAGATGAGGGGGCAATCTCAGAGAAGTTACTGCAAGCTGCCAAGTCAATGTCCCAATTGCATCATGTATTCCTCAAAATGGTAGAGAGTTGTTTGCCTCCCCTCAACTCTTCTCAAGATGAGTCACTTTCATTTGACAACTCTTTATATTCCGACAAAACAACTAAAAGAGGTATACACTTATCACGTCGAGCTGAGGAGCTGGGGTTGCTTATCCATAGACCGCTTTATCAACGATTGGCTATGGGGCGTTTACTAACTTCCACTAATGTATCAGTATCATCATCTGAGTATGCCCAAGCTGAGGATATTAATGAGTCAATCGCCCCCAACTCTGAGGAGCTTGATCAATCAAAGGAAACAGTCTTGAAGAACAACACATCTTCACTTGTACGGGAATTGTTAGAAATACTACATCTTGCAAGATTGTCTTTAAAGATAGTTTCTGGTGAAGAGCTTCATCGTCTTGCAGAAGATTTATTGTCTAAGCCTTTTCTTACTCTTTTAAAGGCGAGAAGATGTGAAGATGCAATGAGTCTCCTTCGAGGGTGGCAGGCAATATTTGACTATTCCAGTGATACACAAGGAAATATAGATTTAGTACATTTAATGGGTGAAGATAATGTGTTAAAGGCATTAGATATTGTGAAGGGTTGGATCGATGTTGATAACAGCTTCTATGAAGATGAACAAATAAATCACCACGCCATGGAGATTACTACTCTATTAGAACTATCATTAGCAGAAATAATCAAAGTTAGAAAGCAACGTGCGGAGAAACTCAGAGATTTAATCTTTGAACTTCAAACTCGTAATGAGGAAGATGACGAGAATGATGATGAGTTAGATTTTGATGAGCAAGATACTGATTACGAATCGAATTTTGATTATGACAGTGAAGAAGATGAGGAGGATATTGAAACAGTAGACAATCCAACACCCACTACTCTACTCAGTCAACTGGAGCCAGATACTGTCCATTCAAAGCCGAATAACAAGGATGGAGAAGATACCTTCACTTTAATTAGAGGACTAAGCGACAAAGAAGCACGGCAAAGTATATATCTGCGCAACACTGAGGATTGGGGACTCCCTGATCTTGTACCTCAACTCGAAGAATGGAACAAAGGCAAGCCATTAACATTCACGCCCTCGTTCGAAGAGTATGTTGGCCGACAAATGGATAAGGGCAGTGAAGAATATGACTACGATGATGATTGAACATTACTCTGTAAACTAATACTTAGATTGTAAGATTACTCTTAATTTACAGATCACTCAGTTTGTATTGGAGTGCAGTGACTCGCTCGTATTCGAGTTATGTATTAAATAGGATACCATTAATCATGGATCTATCATATGGCGATAGATATGACATTTCGTACCCAAAAGAAAGCAAAACTTGATGCCACATTGTGTATTCTCAAGGCACGACGCTTATTTACCCCAACGGCACCCATAATTTGCAATCGATCATCGACAAGCAATTGCAATCGATAATATACTACCAAAACCTCAATAATGAAGCTCATCACCGCTGCCGCAATCGCTACTCTCTTTGCTAATGCCAACTCTGCATATGCAAAGACTGAGAGTCTCCGCAACCTCGAAGAAGGCGGCGACGTGACCGCCTCCTTTGGCAGTTTTCTCGATTACTTCTCCAAACACCACTGTCCTACTGATGCCTTCATTGGGAAATGGGAGACTGTTTCTAAGAATGATTCCCCCTTCTTCGCCAGTCCCCAAAGTTTGTTCATCACTTGTGGAGGTATGTGTATATCTGTATATGTGGCTATCAGTATCAGTATCAGATATGAATCAGTGTGCGTATTCTAACAAAGAATCTTCTATCTTTTCCTTCATGTCATCTCGCAATACTCATAAAGATGACTGCTCATCATGCAGCGTCACTGTAGTGAGTGGCAATAACCGAGGTTGCGTTTTGACGGGCGCACAGGGCCCTTCAGCCTCAGCCGGTGTTACTGATCCAGCGGGCTTTCTCTTTGACGATAACGTCCCATATGATCCAGTGAGTAAGACGCTACGTACTACCCAAAATGCAGACGACGTAGTTGCCAGTGGAAGGTGCTTGAATGGCGGTACTCCAACCACAGGGTTAGGTGATGGCGGCGACCCCAAGGATACCTTCTTCCAACTTGGGTATGGAGGAACTCTCGAGTTCGTATTCGAAAATAGTCAAGATGGTACCGTTTCGGTTCTTACTTATGTAAAGGTTTCGGTTTAGGATATCAGATGATCAGAGGAAGGAGTTGTGTAGTGGTTGATATGGGGGTTTGTAGTGGTTGATATATTGGGAGTTTGATGTTGCTGGTCATAAGTACTAGTTGTTGAGTATAGAAAGATAAAAGGAATAAAGACTGTTAAAGTGAATTCTATCTTTTAAACTCTACTTGATTTGCAAGTCACAACTTCCTCCACATATGTGTTCGAGTAGTAATGTGGCATTTGTAAGATACTCTTAATATACAGTTCCTTCAGGTCATTCTAGGTAACGGTTGACTATTAAGTTGGATACACATGTCGGTAGTGGCATATGAGTTCATGAGTTATATTGGGATCATGGCGATTTGGTTTAGATATGTGATAATGGTGTTTAGAACTATTACCTACAAGAAGATGCCAGTGGACTAAAGACTAAAGAATTTACAACAACAAATGTCTACTTTTCCATACTCTCATACAATTCAACAAAGTCATCGGCACTAATTACTGGAGTCTCGTCGTTCAATGCCCGCTTCTCCTTGGCTGACAGTATACCACCACTCTTCAACATGTTTTGCTCCCCTCGTACTAGCAAAGTTGTTTCATTTGTGTAATATACCGATGCTTTCTCTGCACCCATCGACAGAGCAGCTTTGACGGCTTCTGCAGTGTTCATATCAGGAAGCTTTCCGCTGAAACAAACGATTGCGTCTTGAAAGGTTGATGAATCAACAGCTGCTTCCACGAAATCGCTCGACTTCTCGACCCGATTGATGACAGGGATCGAGGGGAGTGGCATGCTTTTGGCTTTGCGCATCATTTCGGGGAGAGAAGTTGATGAACGATTTTGCTTTCCTGTATAGAAAGCTAGGTCTGGGTGTTCTTGTGGATCGATGATCGCATATGTGAGGAATAAAATGAATTTACCAACACCTATATTTGACCCAGCACCAGACTTTTTCCAAAGTCTTGACGCAATTAAAGGCTCACCGTCCACAGGTGATTCACTAGATGCAATCGGCACGTGATCTGTTCCATACTGAAGCGTGTCTTCGCCTGATCGAACGGCAAACTCAAGAGGACTTTTATATAGTACGATGGTCTTGAATCCCAAATCATCGATGCACTGATTCCTGGTGAGGATGTGGCAATACTTCTTCGTTGTATTGTTCTTGTTTGCCTCAAACATGCCAGAGCCTTTCTTGATCGATAGAACAAAGTTTTCGCTTCCACAGCTGTCAAGGTCATCTCCACCAAAGGATGGGTATAAAAGAAACCTCAACCTCTCCCGGTCCAAGTTGTGCTCCTGTGATGTGCCAAAATAGAAATATATCTTTTTACCATCTAACGATATGAGTGGAAATGATTGATGAGATGTGCTATATAAAAAGATATGTAACACAGAAGAATTTGAAACTTACCATATTCACTCAACACAGACTCGTCAAGTTTCTCCAAACCAATGGCAGTAAAGAGCTCTTTTGGAAGCTGTGTCTGAAGAAGTGCATGAAGGACTTCATTCTTCTCCGCTGCGTCCTTGATTCTATCATATACTTCAGGAGAGAAAGCATGAAAGACTTCCTCTTCGGCATCCTCGAGTTGGGCAGCAATTTGGGCACGACCAAGTTGGACTTGCTTATTCCGGTCACGTGCAAAAGCATTATTCTTTGAATTATGATGTTTCTTACTTTCCGGACTCAAACCATGGTATGTGGCAGACAACATATCAGGGTGGTTACTTGATTTTGATCCATCAAGTTTTGGCTTGTGTTGCAGGAATAAAGTGTTGACAATACCGCTCATAGTTGATTTAACCTTTCCCCTCATGGCATGAGGCTCATCGAGCCCAAAGCATGCAGGGACAGGTAAATTTTTATCATCATGTCGCAGCTCGATCCAGCGAGCTTTAGCACTTGCTTCGATGTTAGCTTTAGTACCTTTTGGCAGCTGCTTTCTAGGCTTACCCTTAGAGTTTGTTTGAGTCTTCATTTCTTCGTAAGCAGTAGTAGTTAAACGGATGATGAGTTCTTCGACCTCCAAAGGACAAGTGCGTGGACCGGAGCCCACGCGACTCTTGCCACCTGAGGCAGTTGTACTTGATACTTTAGCAGGGATGTTCTTCTTCTTGGGGGCAACCTTCTGAGGGGCACAACCACTGCCCTTCACAACACACAATGCTGATTCACTACCGGAGGGATCGGTCTTACGTTTAACAAAGGGAGGGGATGTAAAATTCAACGAGGCGAGATTTGCAGCTTGATGATTAACCATGGCACGAGATGCTGAAGAGGCACCCGCCGGAAGAGATACAATCGACTTAATCTCGTGGTGCAATCGACTTAGCATAGCCGAACTTAGCACAGCCGATGCAGCATCCATGCATTCAAATGCCGGTAAACCTAGCCCACTGAATTGAGTAGGGTCCAAACGAGAAGCACCAGATACACCACCCAAGGCAGATGATACTTTGGCAGGGGCGTTCTTCTTCACATTCATACGGCCACCGCCCTTGACAACACGGGTAAGGGATGAAACCCTAGTAGAACAAGATAACTTTCTATTCAAGGCATCATGATCCTTCCTACCTGGCGTAAGGTACATGTCCATATGGTGATCAGCAAGTTGATCCGTGTAGTAAGAAGAGAGCACCCATCCATCATCAACCATACCAGCAGAGGATGGAGTGAACGAAGTAGGTGATCCAGAAGAATTGACAAGGGCAGCCTTAGCAACACTTTGTTTGATAGTGGGAGGTAGAATGAATGTATCTCTTGCTGGCTTATCTTGAGACGTGCATTGATGTTTCGTAGCAGGAACATACTTTGCTACCTTGGCCTGAGAATGAATAAGTAGAATGAACACGGAATGAGGTACATATATCAAAGTGTAAAAAGTATGTTTTAAAGTAAGAAATACACTTGCCACAAATATCTTACCTGACGCACAACACTTTCTTCTCCCGAGTCCTCATCACTATCTAGTTGAATATGAAATCGTTTCTTCTCTCTAATATCCCCAATCTCACTGGCATCTGAATGATCACGGGTCACAACATGAGCAGTGTTTGTTGAGAGTGAAGTAGCCGGAGTAGTATACTTAGGTACACCCATACTTCCACTCACGGAAGATAATTGGGTGGAGGGTGTTGGACGATGAGAAGAATACTTCTTAGACGAATTTGATGCAGAAGATGCATAAACACCGGATTTGGTATATTTGCATGTGTGGCTTGTTGATAATGAAGTGGCCAGAGTAGCACACTTAGGTACACCCTTTCTCCCATTTACACCAGTACGCTTCACCCGTATTAGCCTACGAGAAGACTTGGATACACCATTATTTACAGGTATTCGACTTGAATGGTTCTTGGATGTCCGACGTGAAGAAGATAACTCTACATTGTATGAGAACGGAATCCTTAGGGTTAGGGACCGAATTTCCTTAGGCTTCTTCCTACATATCTTATCAAGATCACCCCAATCCATATTAGATATTCTGTATTGAGGTGAAGGGAGTGTATTTGGTTTAGTTTAATACAATACAATATATTATAGGGAAAGGTACACCATAACACAAAAAAAACTTAAAACGAATCCGTGTGTGCTTGCTCTACCAAACGGAATCATCATTCGTAATATCCATATATCCACCATAATACAGCGCACTTTAAACACACAACATACCCAATGAAAATTCTCCTTAAAAGAAAAACCCAAAACATAAAGGTGTACCAACTTTAAGGTAAGGTGCACCGTCCTAACCGTTAACGTTTCATTTTTCTAATCAAAAGTATTGAACGCTACCGTCCGAATAATATTCACCGCTCCGTGTATGTTTTACCTTACCTCATCAGTCCTTTTAAATAAACAAAACCTCCGAAAATAAATCATCCAGCGTTTCGTAAAATATAAGCATAACATGTGCACCGATCCATAAACTTTATAATTTATGAGCACCACCTTCAAATAGTAAGACGCTCTCACATACGTGCCGTGTGGTTGACAACGGACGCGTCACATCATAGATTTATGAACAGATTAACTCACCTTTTACTATGCTTTTGCAAATCAAATACTCTCACGCCGTAATTGCAATACATCAGAGCTTTGGGCCTTAGCACCGATGGCCTTAATGTCGTCACCGTTAGGAGGTTGGTCATCCACGATAGCAGAAGAAAATTAGGTAACAACGACCCACCAACTTAGTGGCCTACTTCTTATCAGTATCAACAGTTTGTAATAATAGAAATATTAATTGGTGTAATTTATTCCATCCGCGGTACTATGGACGATTTAATTGTTGTCGGCTCAGCACCCTCTAGTAGGTGGTACACCCACCATCATACATCGTACTATACGTATACGTTCGATACGCGAGTATGATATACAGAGGCAAGTCCCTTCACGTAATATTACAATTTTCTACTTCTTCATACACACAAATGATTCCGTAAACTTTGGGTTCGTAAACAGTGAGTTTGGGTACGAATCGACCTAACCATTTGGATATTGTCAGGATGTAAAGCACCACAATCTTCACTCAATA
>Ga0214478_100218_pt1 | contig 33560 bp, 24 predicted proteins | sample M1_20Mar14CPVII9_2_FD_178001 | JGI IMG/M metagenome (GOLD analysis project Ga0214478, IMG submission 178001) | Marine eukaryotic communities from Monterey Bay, California, United States - M1_20Mar14CPVII9sort6BwellD7 | ecosystem: Environmental > Aquatic > Marine > Unclassified | place: USA... | reverse complement strand
CGGCTTCATCGGTAGAGGGTGGTTGGGTAATTATTGAATTGTCAGAGGATGAACTATTATTACCTTCCCCATTATCTTTATTTACTCCATTTAACACACCTGCAGCTTCGTTCAGCAACACAGCTTCATTTTCATCCTCATCTCTTGAACTACTGTCACTACTACTATTAGTACTGCTACTGGAATGGTCATCGTCGTTTAATGCTGCCATAGCCTGTTCAGCTATACTCTTGTTACACTTAGACTTTTTGTTAGTCTTCTGAACTTTGCCATTTTGCTGCTGCTGCTTTTGTTGTGGCTGTACAGGTTGTTGAGGTGGTGCTTCCAATCCGATAGCAGTGTTGTTGTTATTAGGTGCAGGCTGTTGTACGGTTTGTGGTAGTTTAGGAGGTGGTGCCAATCCGTTATTGGCAGTGCCATTTATTGTAGCAGTATTACTAATAATTTGTGAATGTCTACTGTTGTTGTGGCGGTGGTACCAATCCGTAGTTGGTGGGTGTTGTGCAGGTTTATTGGCCGTGGTGCCAATTTGTTGTTGCTGTGTGGGTTCATCATTGACTGCATTGCCAATTGGCGTTTGCTGTGTTGTGGATTGAGCTGTCAATTGAGCTGCCAATTCATCAGAGACGGTATCATTAGTAAAAGTGGTGTTATTAGCAGCAACAACAGTATTAGTAGTGGTTGACTTGTGTTGTTTCATTTTATCTGCCCAATTTATTGCTGCCTGTGAATAATTTGAATTTTTAATGTTATTAACTGTGGTATCTGCTGTTGTGGTCATGGGGTTTGAATTGTTTGACGCCGCGGTATTTTTGGAGGTAATAGTGGTATTTGTGGAGGGTAGTTTGGTATCATTAGCATCATTTGTTGACACTTCGTTATCAGTAGTGGCTGACGGTGCACCTACTTCATTATGTGTCATTTTTTCTAGACTAGTTTCCTTATTGGTCTCCGCCGCAGACTCCGAGCTAGTACCAGACACAGCAGCAGCTAAACGTGCACGAGATGCAGGAGAGGGTAAGGTATTATATTCTAAATCTGATACTACCTTAACATATGATGGCATGGTTATTAGGGTGTACCTTGTGTGAAAAATGTAATAATTTGATCGTGATATCGATCTAGGTTAGATGAGAATTAGAGACCAGCGCCAACGGATGATAACTTTATACTGATTGTAGTAGAGGAACTTATTAAAGGTGGTACATCCGAGAGCTTATCCTGAGCTTGATATTGCCGAGCAATGGTGTGAACTTCATTGACAAGCTATCGTATACCTAGGTAATGTACTAATGAGTAATGAGAAAATGGTATCTTTTTTTTCAACATCTAACATCAGTCCTCCCCATGCATTGCCGTCCGTAGCTCTTCCTATCCTCCATCGGCGGGCGTTAGTAGTAGTTGCCGAGATCTATAATTACAATTTGTTAGATATTTGCTTTCATATTGTGTGAGGTAAGTATAACATATCACAGACCTCATTGCAAAAGTTCACCTGAAAATTTACCACGTTGAATATTAATGACTTGATTACTGGGGTATATTCAATTACTAGAGACAACAATACTTTATAATAATGCCGAAGACTAAAAAGAAGAAGGGTATATCTCGGCGACAGCAGATGGAAGGTCGGAGGTGGAAGGATCAATACGAAAAGCTGTTGAAATTCAAAGATGAGCATGACCACTGCAACGTGTCAACATATGACAAAAACAATAAAGAGTTGGGAAATTGGGTGAAGTCTCAGCGCTATCTATACAAGAATGGTAAGCTTTCAGCTGAACAAATCAATTGTCTTCAAGGGATTGGATTTGAATGGGTACGGCATAAGCAAGTGAGCTGGGATGAAAGGTTTCAACAGCTTAAACAATACAAAGATAAGAATGGACACTGTAATGTTTCAACATATGGCAAAGTCAATCCAAAGTTGGGAAAATGGGTGGACAATCAGCGTCAGTCATATAAGAAGGAAAGCTTTCACCTGAACAAATCAAACATCTTAAGAGTATTGGATTTGAATGGGAACTACAGAAACATGTGTTTGTAAGTTGGGATAAAAGATTTGAACAGCTTAAGGAATACAAAGGGCAGAATGGACACTGCAATGTTCCTCCAAGAGACAAAAGCTATCCACAGTTGGCAACTTGGGTGCAAAGTCAGCGGAGAGTATACAATAAAACGAAAAGGGGTAAGCTTTCACCTGAACGTATCAATCTCCTTCAAGGGATTGGATTTAAGTGGGTATTAGGGCAGGGTTGTAGAACTGATACTGTAGTAGTATCAGATGTTGAAGAAGAAGACTCCTCATCGAGTGAAGAAGAAGAAGAAGAGGATGAAGATGGGACCAGTACATTAAAGTCTACAACCGGCACCCAAAGAAGATCCCCGCGTTTTAGCAAGTCCACTAAGTTGAGCCGTGGTTCCAAGACATATAAACTCAGATCAAGCAAATCCAAAGAGGGTAAGGAAGAAGAAGCAGAAGTGGATTCTACTTTAGATAATAATGGAGAGGTGGAGGATAGTAGAGATTTTGGAGGGGGCGGGGATTCATTAGATTTTAATGACAATGACGGTGGTAATATCCCATTTGATCTGGATGTGAACAACGAATCAGAAGTTCTCTCAAAAGAGATCAAGCAATTAAAGGAGGATATTAAGGTATTGACTAAGAAGTATGATGAGAGAGGACGTACCATTGAGCAGCAAAAGAGGAAAGATGAGCTCCTCGAGGAAGTGTACAAGATGGTAGACATCCTTGAAAAACAGAAGAAGAATCTTATAGAACGGGAGAAACTAGTTTTGAGGCAGTTCGGAGATGCTAAGGCAGAAGTTAGTACGCTACAAAGTAGAATACTGGAGTTGGAAGAGGAATTGGAGGCCGCACGTGCCAAAACTCCCAAGACAAGATCCCAGAAGAGGAAGTGTTCTGCTTCTCCGGAGTCCATCAACTCCCCGAGGAAGAAGGCTAGTGTGCTTGAATCTATTGCGGGACCAGATACTGTTGAGGTTAGAGTTTAATATGTATCCTAAATGCCGAGATCAAGGAGATGTAAGTTTGGAGTCGCGGGGTGTGTTAAACAAAGGCAATGTCGAGACAAACTCAGGGCTTAATAGAGGAAGTCTCAGATATGACTTTGCTTGTGTAGTTGTGTGTAATTATAAAGTAATAATACTGTGAACATATGATATGTCTATTGATACTTAGATACAATATGATGATATGCCAAACCCAAACTAAAGAAAGGAGAAAAGAAGTACGAGAACACAGGTATCCTTTTGGGTATCCTTACTTCTATCATCAAAGTCTCAGAACTCATGAAAGTGAAGCCACTAATTAATGCATGTAGATGTCGACAATGAAGGGCACCATCTCCTACTTCTATGAATAAGAGGAGAGGATGCTAAGTCGAGGTGAGATTACAGTGGGCTGAGACTTGAGACAGAATCATGTCACAACTCAACATTTTCCAATCTATGAACTCGATGTACTCACTTGCATTGAAGGATATAAGATATGGATGACAACACTATAAAGGATAGTGCTGCTACCGCACCAGCTCGTCATCAAGATGAGGAGGAGTGTCGTCGTTCCCATGATGAGGAGGAGTTTTTTGAGAATGATAAGAGACACAACAACAATAACGACCATTCGCCACTAACAATAATCAAATCAATCTTCAATGGTGGTCGATTCTTCGATGCGTTCATGATGGAATCAGCACAACTAGTTGGACAATCTCTCTTATCATTACCATGGATATTCAGTTTAATGGGATATGCATCATCTATCTTCTTCATACTCTTCTTTTCAATACTATCCATATGGACAAATCATCTTGTTATTACAATGTTAAATCAATATCGATATGAGATTAAGATTGCAAATGATATACGATCACAAGATATACATTATGTTGCATCCTATCATGATGTTATATCGCACTTCTGTGGTAGGAAATGGGGACTATTTACATTGGTAGTAGTTGCAATTGCATTACTGGGTTTATGTATTGCACAAATTATAGCCACGGCATCCAACATATTCCTATTACAAGATGAAGAAGATTATGCATTAAGTAAGAGAAGTTTAACATTGATTGTTGGGGCAGTGTTTCTATTGATATCATTCATACCATCGGCTAGAGAGTATCGTCCCTTCAGTGCATTAGCTCTCATGGCAACATTCTATACAGCTATATATATGACAGTTGCTTCGGTTATTGACGGCCCGATTGATAATGTTCAGTATGATCATTTGGATGGATTTATTAACTACTTCTTGGGATTAGTAGCCATCATTTTCAACTATGGTGGAATGTCCGCTACTGTTGAGAAGGCGGATGTCATGGATGAGAATGTTACACAAACATATGATGTGGCATATATATACGCCGTTTTATACTCGTTTGTGGTTACTATATCAGTTGGTGTTAGTGCATATTGGAGCTTTGGATCACTATGTCAATCGGCACCAAATGCTTTTTATCTTTTCCAACCAAGTACTGCACGAACAGTGGGAGTGATACTCATGAGCTTACATGAGTGCGTGGCATTTGGATTGTTTGCCAATCCACTCTTTCATATCATTGAAAAGGCAATGAAGATCCATGGTGCAAAGTTCTTCCCTAGGAGGTTGGGTGTACGATTACTGCTGTGTCTATTCTTTGTGTTCCTATGACGAGCTGTTTCATTGAGGTCTGAAACTCTGGATCATCTAAACTCACACATCTCGGATGCTCACTTTCTGAACACATCATGTATACAGCCCCGTTCTTTGGCGTTATTAATGGTCTATTTGCAGCCTTTACAACAACTTTTGCAACATATTGTATCCCTCTATATTTATATAACAAGGCATTCTCGGAAGATCAAACTAAGGAGCTGAAGAAGCAGCACCCTGCCATTGTTCAAAAGCTAGCTGGTTTTAAAGCAATACGTTGGTTCAATTGGATCCTCGGCACCGCTGTTTTGATTTGTGGTGTTGGGTTTGGAGGATATTCTGCCATTATGTCGTTGATACAGGAAGTACATACGTTTAGTGCCTTCCCAAAGTGTTACGAATGTTGATGTTGAGATATGTGCCGGTGAAGTCTTAGCCTTGTATGATGTCTCTCCAATCATCTGAGTGTTGGAGATCTGTGGATGATTTGTGTTTTCAGTGTGTAACTATATAAAAGTAAGAATTTGGATTTGTCCAATGATACGGCAATTTGTTTATACTACAGGTAGTTCAGAGGAGTTATAACTAGTATGAAGTAATATGGAACGTACTAGTACTCTTTCTCTACACATTAACTATCCCTTTACTATCACAATATCCTACTTCCCAACGACTATAACAGTAAGCGTTGCAGTGTCGCAAGCTGGTATACTATCACATGCCTCATACACACATGTATCGAAACCTGTAAACCCTGGATTGGGAATGTATACCACTTTTTGTAAATCAATTGATACGGAACAAGAACCATTTGATGCCTGAGTGAGGATACTATTGACTTTCAGAGTCTTTCCAGCTGTTGGGGTATCATTATCCAGGACTGATACAAGTACGTCGTCACCAATCAAAACACTGGCACTGTCAGGACTTGCCACGGGAGGAGAAGGAGATCTAGTGGGTGATGAAGTTGATACTTGATTGTTACCAATGTTTATCTGTACCACAGCTGTGTCACAGTTTTCGTTATCATCACAAGTCTCATATGTACATTGATCACTACCCACAAATGTTACATTGTTTGGAAAGTAGACTACCTCTGATAGGTTAAAGCTGATTGAACATTGACCATTGGTCGGTTGAGATGTAATGGCACGAACTATTAGATTTGATCCGGAATCATTTTCTAAGACAGCAACGAATGCTTCAGTTGTACCTTGAGTTAGATTGATGACATCATCTACAGCTACAACCGATGCTGATGATGGAAGTAGTACCCCTTCTGTTGGAAAGGGAGTTTGTGGACGGGGAGAAACTGTTGGTTCAATTTGTTCTGTTGGAAAAGGAGTTTGTGGTGGTGACGCTAGCGAGGGAGTTGCTTGTGTTGTAGGCTCTTGTGTAACATAGGTGAATATTGATGATCCAGGAATGAACGGAATGGAAAATGAAGTAATCTCTCCGTGTCCAAACTCTCCTCCTTGTACTATCAAGTTTCCATTTGATGTTACGTTGTAATGACCAGGTGCATTCATTCCATCTCCGTAGCTATCATATATTGTAAACTGGTACGTCTGCTCTCCCTCAAGGCACATGGATTCTTTTTGAAGCTGGGTTGCATCATCATATGTGCCATTAAATGTCTTCAGTAGATCGTAATCGCTAGAGTCGTTCATCTTTTGTAGTTGCCACGATGTTTCCTCTGGATAGTCGTCAAAGACTACTGCAATATCGATCCAATAGCATATCTCTGTAGGCAAACTTGATACAGTTGGTGATTGCGTCGGTTGTAAAGTTGATTGAATGGTTATCGAGGGCTCCGTGCTTGGAGCAATCATATATGGCAAGGTGAAGTACATTGATTCAGAGAAAGCACATCGTTTAGGCGTGTCACAAGAACTACCAGCATCTTTTCCACCTTCAATTTTTACCCCATATAATGTTGAGATAGTGTAATCTCCGTCTTCAAAAAAAGGAATTTCACTACTAGAACTAGAACCCCAAGAACCCCAAATTGCAAACTCATAATTACCCTCTTGTAGGCAGCTTGTTGCTTCTACATCACCAGCTGCGAATAGATGTGATTTCACCCGCTCCTTGGAACCCTCAACTACTCGATAAAGCTCCCAATATGTTCCATTCTGGAAATCATCGGCAACTGCTACTTGAATCTGATTACAAATTGCCGGTAATGAAGGCGCCTCAGTTGGCACTGTCACTAGTGTACAGTCTTCAATGTTAAAGTGATATATCTCAGTCTCGGCAGAATTAGCATAATTTGTGGTGGCGATTAGATTTTGTCTAGAAAGATGATAATTATCAAATGACTTGTTTATTGTAATACTCTCCATCAAACTACCATTTTGTAACTCATATATGTGCGTTTGATTATCTCCACCCACTACTAGAATATTATTATCCAGCTCTACCAGGCTCCTGTTGCTATTTAGTTGTTGGTGCAAAGTAAATGTATGATTCGATTGATCTCGATAATATATGAAGACAACACCTCCATTGTAGTGACTTTTCCAAAATATAAGGTAATCATTGCTTAAGAAGTCTATTGATTCGATGTGCCACCAGGCGACATGTTCAATGCAAATCGGATCTTGAAGAGAAACAAGTTGATTCATTTCTTGAATGTAGTTGTAGAGCTTGAGACATTCGTACTGCTGATCTGACTCAGAATCAAATGAACGTACTACAATGGTATCTCCTGATATAGAACAATCTCGACCATCAATTGTTTCAAACTGTACCCATTTACTGTCATGATCTTGGTGATAAATATATGCATTTTGATCATCTACCACACAGGCTAGATCTCCATCAATATCAATGTCCGATCCAAACCACTTGTGGTTTGGATTGGCAGTATGAACAAAAGGATCGTTCACCCTCTCCCATTCATCGAAATCGTTTTGCTTATACACAAGAACATCACCAGCCCCATCATTGGCAAATACTGAGACTGGTGGAAATCCTATAAAAGCTGCACTGCCAGACAGAGAAACCAAATAATCAATGTCGCCAAAGTCTACACGTAAGGGAGTTTGGACTCTTTGCCATTCATCTTCGCCATCCAAAGAATAAATGTTATATATGCTGGACCATCATATCCAAAGTCACCAAAATCATCAGTAGCTCCATAATACTTTCCATCTCGTGCCACCACAACCATATTCCTTCCATCTATAGACACTTTTATATTACGTGGTTCGTCAATTTGTAAATCCTTCTGCAAATCTATGTCTTGTACATTTGATATGATCTTATTAACACATTCGGTTGGAGAAGAGGATGGAGCCGAACTAGACGAGGGAGCTAAACTAACTGACGGGGCAATCGTACTATTAACAATCATATTCACTGTAGTAGAGCTAGGCCGAGAAAGTAGCACTCCCAAGGCAATTGCCATAGCTCCCAGAAGAAGTAACACAACTCCTAGAAGTATCCTTGCTCGTTTTTGTTTCCACCAAGGTAGTGTAGGAGTAGCAATGTATACCTCTTCTTCCACTTCCTCGACCAAGTAGGCCTCTACTTCTGGTAGCCCTTCCTGATTTGTTGACGTTGGAGCTTCCGTCATTGAATCATTATCGACACTATCCGCTATGTCCTCGTGATTATTTGTTCTCATCTGTGATTCTATGTCCCGACGAGCCGCCCTAGATTCTATATCATCCCAGCCTCTTCTGTTCGTAATACCTCCTCTTCCTGTGTTTGTATTATCTGACATACCTTCGGTACCCTCTATAACTTCCCTTGATGGTTCGTGTATTGAATCTCTATCCGGGGGTGTCAATATGACTTCCTCGTCTTCATTATTAGACACGGCTGCTGGCTTTTGATTCATCATCTCATCTTTTGCCTTCTTCTTTGCAATGGTATCTTCAAACTCTGCCGAATTGAATGGCATGGGTGGGCTATGTTCATCGTTGTTATTGGTGGTGGATGCTAAAGAAGCTGTTATACTGACCTTGTTGCTTCTATCGGCATCATTAAGCGAGTCTTCTAACATTGCAGTAGGTGGCTCAGGACCATTGTCATCATCGTGCTGTTCAATCTTGCTGCCCTTCTGTTTCGGAGGCTCGGCCCTATTTGATATCAATTCAGCCATACCCATTGGTAGAGGTAGGCCAGAAGTATCATCTTCATCTACTTGCTCTAAGCCCACAATACCGCTTGGTTGATTAGATTGATCAATATCAGTTGATGTAGGAGGAACAACGGGCGTGTTTTGTTGCTCAACATAAACATTATTATAGGCAGTAGTTGTTGAGAGACGCGGGTCGCCTTCCTCAATATCTAGATTGTTGTTTTGATTGTTGGTAGTTGACGATGACATGCTGTTGCTTTTTAATTGGTAGTTCACTTGCTATTGTTTATTATGGCATAAGGAGAGCATCCGTGTTACTTCTTGCTCTTGATCTCATCTGATTGTGCCTCATTCTAGCTCAAAGAAAAGAGATGCCCAAGATACTTTTGAGATATTATTAGGGTCGCATCTCCTCATTCTTTCTTAGAGCTTACCAATATATTCTCTCGGGAAGAAATGAATAACAAATGGGGAATACAACCATAAAGCTCAATAATAACTAGCACCAATACATATAAAAGCTTGAACTAGTTCTTCAACTGGATAGAAAGAAGAGTAGTGCCCTAACCACTCAACACTTTACTTGTTACCGTTTCAGACTTATTTCTCGACTTGTGGACTTGTTGAACTGTTGTTAGTAGTTTAGAATACTACCAGATACTACACACCTCGGACGTTTTATTATTGATATCTAAGAGTATCTCATTCGTTTGATACTACTATCCACCGCAGGACCTTCGACTTGACACGACATACTACTACTACCTCCCCCAACAACCCATCGTTCACAAATTGATGGACAAAGTCGAATAAAACGATGTAATGCCGTATGTCGTCTATCATAATCCTTCTTTGTAAATAATTCATCTTTAGATGCAAATTTATCTGATCGTTTTGTATTGTATACTTCATAATTTGCAATGGAGGATAATAATCGAGGTAAGAGATGACCTGGTAGTTGTTCGTATAATTGAATATTGGTATTGAATATGAAATGATGTAGAACTACCTTTTGATTGATAATGTAGGATAACTTATTGTCCTTACTTCTTCCATTGTTGGAAGATGATACCTGATTGGAACTACCTCGATTGAATCGTAATGAATATTGCATTGACAGCTTGCTCTTTTTAGCTAATTCGACATTTTGATAAGGCGTTGTGGCCCTAACCCTAGTAGGCAATGTCAAAGTCTGAAGTGTATGATTCGAATTGATAATGTCAGTAACGTTGGGGAAATTGCATACTATTCTCATTAAGGATTTCATCATTCCACTTGAGGTCATAGTGGCATTACCAACTAATAAAAATGTCTTGAGATGTTTATTGTTCATCAATCCATTTGACAAGGCTACAGCTCCTTGATCAGTAATACGATTGTTTTCGAGAGATAGTCTATTCATTACGCAGTTTGGATTGGCTAACAGTGTAGCAATAGCAACACAACCACCATGTTTGAGTCTATTGCCATTCAATTCTAAGGATCGCAAACCTAAATGATGAGATTCAATAGCTGGACATAGTCTACGGCATTCCTCGTCATTCATTTCTATATAGGATAGATTTAGATATTTCAATGATGTTGGTTTTGTAGTCAACATACTCGATAGTTGATTTGAACCGGCTAATCCGCCAAGTGAGTGATGTGTAGCAGATAGACTTGTCAATTTAGTGTTATTTTGAAAGAATTGCAACAAGCATCGAGAGAAGAGTCGTCCATCTTGCAAATCGACAGTATTAAAAGATAAACGGCGTATACTTCTATTCTTATTTAGTTGTACATAGAATGCATTAAGCGTAATCTGTGGCATTTGTCGTGACGAGTTATGATAAGTTTGGTGTGCTAATTTGATATCTAATCGAATTAGATTTGTGTTGGTTGCAATAGCTTGACCTAGTAGCTCCCAATCTTGTATATTTCGTGGACGGTAGTATATTGTTGATTTCTTTGCTGGTTTACCATTTTCTAGGATAAGTAGAAAGGTTAGTGATGTATCATTTTGTTGTAAACGATGTAGTATTTGGTGTATGGTATTCTGTTGCTTGGCATATTGTCTGTGCTCGTCATCATTTTGGTTTTGCTTGATGATGCACCGACTGATGTGTCGCCTATCGACGAAGACGGCCTTGGAGGGCAAGGAGGTGAAGAGGATGATAAACTAGCCATATTATTATCTGCTTTGCCACGTAATTTCAGCCGCCGCAATGTAGAATCTAGTAGATTAGAGAGAATAGACTCTCTGGGAGTGATGAGCTAGCAATAACCCACACTCCAAATTTTTACAGGGCCACCATTATCTAAACATACTTATATTATAGTTCGTAATATCTAAGCAGCAACATTATACCTATCTTTGTATATAAAGACATTATACCGCTGATATCCGCCGTAGCAGTTCAATGGTGGAAGAGGCAGGAGAAGAGGCGAGCGCGAGGCTGTAGAAGTCTACCGGTATCCTTTGGGAGTAAAAGCCCAAACGTCTTTCTATTGCCCAAGTAGTGTTGCTGAGCCCAAGCTTAGCTCTACTATGAGGAGGAGGATAGTTATATGGGGGGTTGGGATGATAAATGACAACAACTGAAATATAAATGACGGATCTAACTCCCCCTCGATCTACTACCGAGTGGAGATCAATATTTAGTTGTTTGTTGATCAACAGACAACAAAACTCTGAAGAAGACGGCATATCAAATGATGATGTCGACAATGAAGGACACCTTCTCCTACTACCAATTAACAAAGCACCATTGCAAAAACATGCCGCTGCTACTCCTGATACTAAAGCGGCCTCTTCCGAAGAAGAAGATAATATAAACGATTCATATCATCTTCATCGATGTGATATCGAATCTTCTACCGAATCAGATGATGTCACACCAAACAACAACCTTGCAAACTTATCAATAGTCGACCCATCATCGCCTCGTCGACGAATCATACCACCACAACATCTACCCAAGATAGTAATATTCAATGATAACGATTGTAATACTGACTGTGATGATACCACACAACAATGTTGTGAAATGCTCTCAAAGATAACATTACCAAAATCAAAAATTACAACACATTATCATGTATTATTATTTAATTCAATTACACGATATCATAATGTTGATGCGGCTATATCATCAATGATACAAATACATACTAATTTATTATCAGTGCATACATTGATGAGTGGATTTCAGTTAGTTGTTATACTTAATATGCATACCTTAACGATGTTTACTCAAACATCAATGGTTGAATCAATACCAACACAAATATATCAACATATAGCTACCTCATTACTTATCATTGGATGTACATTAAACATACTTGGATTATTAATAAGTTTATATACAATTATACATCTCAAATCAATTGAAGAAGAAAGTACACGGACACAGGTATCATCAATACTTGACAATTATAAATACTTCTACTGCAGTGATATATTCGCGTTTGGAACAGCTATTATAATTCTATGTCATATCAATTTGATTATATATGATATACTGCCCTTCATCTGTTGTTTCCTCTTCAATATACTGAGCATAATAGTATTTGGTATAGTGGTATACAAGGTTTATAAATCATCAAAGACCAATAGTAATAGTAAAATAACAAAATCAAGAAGACGAAAGCATATAATGAAATTAGGCAAGGCTACGATTAAACGACGACAAAAGTTATACAAAATGTTCAAGTTACATTAATATCCTACATAATATGAATACACTACTTTGGTCCTAATCTGGTGACGTTCTAAGTCCTAACTGGCTACACTGCTGCTACTCCCTAATGATGCAAGCTCAATACCCTACGATTCCATTCAACATTAAACCTCGAATTCATAGAGGATACATGAGCAATCTTAATGATTCGAGTATTCTCATCTTCAAATGATAGATTATGCTGTTCATCTAATACACTACGAATGACCAAGTTTCTCCGCTTTAATAACATTTTATGTATCAGTGGGCATATCATATGTTCAATACCGTGTATTGCATGATAGAAGAAATGATCGGGTTCAATATGATTCATTGTTATATCTAATGGATCACTAGTAGCGTCATCGTCAGCAGAACCGGAGACGGTACTTGCAACCCTCTTCATTACCCGACGAGCTGTTCTTGTGGCACGGAGTCTCTTCGCAAAACTCTTGTTGGCACGGCTGAACGAATCTAGGTCAACTTTTGTATACCAACTCTCTCGTATGTCAGATGCTGTGGGTGGTTGCAAAATGTAAACTTGAGATGTTGGACAGAAGGAAACAGTTCTTCTTCGAGTACTTGTTTTGCACAAGCCAGTGGTCATGTTCTGAATATTATTGCTGAACGAGGAGTTCATATCGAATGTTTGATGTATAACTTTAATCTAAGTACATAACTATTATTGAATTATTACTGTAATCTCTTGCATTCCTCCATCGGATCGGCCATCTGCTCAATGCCAAAGTTGAATGATTGCCCTATGCATGAAAGCTTATAGGGTGAGTAAGTCTGAGTGGCATGTAATGTAGCCCCTCGGGGTTTCTATTACGACTAGAGAATGACATAGGGAGTAACAATAGCACGCATAGGCCGGATATGAAGATGACTGTTGAATCAATAACTACTTTACATAGCCTAATCCCCGACGAGGGATTCAAGGCTGGTTTGCTAATCACGAAGAATACTATCCAACTTACACTTGACAGCTTTCTGCAGCAACTGGTGGTAATGTGGGCACTTCTACTACCATAGATGCTACTTCTTCTTCCCTCTGTTGTGGTGGTGCAGGCATAGGTCCATCTTCTCGCTTCTGCGCAGGCATAGGTCCTCTGCGACTCACCCATACAAATCCAATACCCTCAAGACGCTCCTTTTGTTCAGGCGATAGCTTATTCTTCTTGAATAACTGACGCTGCCTATCCACCCATAATCCCAACTGTGGATTAGGTTCATACTTCTTCGCAGGAACTCGGCAGTGTCCATTCTGCTCTTTGTATTCTGATAGCTGCTGGAATCTTTCATCCCAACTAACACTGCTCGTTGCACCACGTGGTGCCGTACTCTCACCTTCATTTCCCGACCTACGTCCACGGCTTACCCCTCCTGCCCAACTAAATCCAATCCCTTGAAGACTTTCAATACGTTCTTTTGACAACTTCCCATTCTTGTACTTGGTGCGGTTGGTATTTACCCAACTTGCCAATTGTGGATTGGCCTTGTATTTACGAGGAACATTACAATCTCCGTGATCCTTCTTATAATCCTTGAGTTGTTCAAACCGTCCATCCCAACCCACAATCTTATGACGTACCCATTCAAACCCAATACCATTCATGGAATCAATTTGTTCCGATGAAAGTTTACCCTTCTTGTATGCAGTACGTTGATTCTCCACCCAATTCCCTAACTGTACATTTTTTGAGGTTTTGCCATACGTAGAAATATTGCAATTACCATTCAACTGTTTATATGCCTTGAGCTCCTCAAGCCTTTCATTCCACCCCACCACCTTACGACATTCCCACTCAAATCCAATCTCATTTAAAAGTTTAATCCGTTCAGGTGATAACTTATTCTTCTTATATAATTGACGTTGGGACTTTACCCAGCTTCCCAATTGTGATTCACGGGGAATACTTTCTCCTTGTTTCTTTTCTTTTAGTTGATTGTACCGTTCATTCCACGTCTTTTCGTATGTCGTTAGTTGCTGCCCAGACGTACTATCCTTCTCCTTCTTAGATTTTGTTGCTTTAACTTTCGGTACTCCCTTGATTTTACTATCATCTTCATTTACCACGCCGGGTAACGAGGGCATAGTAGCCGTCTCCTCCTTCTTGGATTTTGTATTTTTAACTTTTGGCATTATTCTGTATAGTATTTATTGTATAATTGTAATTATAATGCAGTATTAGGATATACCTTCAGCAGAACTCTATCAATAAAATATTTTTAGGGTGAACCTTCTTGCAACAAAAGTTGAAATAGTTTATATTATGATATGATACCCTCACACTATACGGAAAATATCTAACAAATTGTAATAAACAATAACCCACTGCCAACGCCGGTCGAGGATAGGAGAGTCTCGGAGATAAAGAGATAGAGGAGAAGTTGATCTTCAGTGTTACGATAGTCTGTTTTCATGGCTTTCTCGTAATTGAAAATTCTGTTGGAAGCCGATACCATCTCGAGATGTTGTGTAAATACATATGATACACCAGACTGATTTGATATCATGAATATGTATGTTGTTGGGTATAAGGTTGTTTTATAATATGGCATGAAGTTTAGATATTACGATATATCAATATTTTAGATAATGGTGGTTCCTAAAAAAATTGTCATGACATGTGAGATGAATGAGTTGAGCAGCTACATACCTACGGATTATGGATGAGGAGAATTATATCAGAGCACGATAAAGATTCAGTAATATATTGGTTAATAGTGTTATTGACATATAAGATATACATATCGATACGCCGCCTTCCTCGTATATACGATAAGCACATGATATATGTGAGGTGATTGATACGTTACAGAACATGAGGATAGGTGCCGCCGTATCGGTATGTGCCAATTGCGGTAAAGAAGGTGATGACGTGAACAACGTATGCAACAAATGCAAACAAGTGAGGTATTGTAATGCAGCTTGCAAAAAGAAGCACAGACACAAACATAAAAAAGAATGTGAAGAACATATCAGACTTGCAACTGAGAAACATGATGAAGAGCTTAGGCTCGCAGCTGAATTACATGATGAGGCACTCTTCAAAGAGCCACCATCACAATATGGAGATTGTCCAGTTTGTTTCCTCCAATTGCCAAGTCTTGAAACAGGAAGTGCTTATTATTCATGCTGCGGAAAAGTTGTATGCTGTGGATGTGGTTATGCACCTGTCTATGATAACCAAGGCAATATAGTTGCTGAAAAGAAATGTCCTTTTTGTAGAATTCCATGGTATAATTCAACAGAGGAAGCAATGGCAAGGTTAAAGAAACGAGTGGAGGTCGATGATCCAAATGCAATCTACACTTTTGGATGTTATTATGCAAGAGGGTTAGGGGGGTTCCCACAAGATATGAATAAGGCATTAGAATTATTCCGTCGTGCAGGTAAACTTGGTCACTCCGAAGCATATGGCTGTATTGGCAATTCTTATAACTTTGGTAGTGGATCAGAAGTTAATAAGGAAAAGGCAAGGCATTATTATGAGCTAGCAGCTATGGGGGGTTGTACAACTGCAAGGTTCAATCTAGGTAATGGTGAGGTACGGGCAGGCAATATTGACAGAGCCTTGAAGCATTATATGATTGCGGCTGGAAGTGGAGATAGTGAATCTCTAAAGAATGTAAAAATATTGTACGCCAAAGGCGATGCAACAAAAGAAGACTACACTACAGCACTACGGTCATATCAAGAGTATTCGTAGAAAACAAATTGGACAATCTTCTTCTACTGGTGGTTGCTTAAATAGCTTTTCATCGTATAACTCCGCGGCAATTTTAAGTTCTTCATCATGTTTCTCAGTTGCAAGTCTGATAAGTTCCTCGCAATCTTTCTTATGCTTCTTTTTGTGTACCTTTTTACATACAGCGTTGCAATACCTCACTTGTTTACATTTGTTGCATACGTTGTTCACATCATCACCTTCTTTACCGCAATTGGCACATACCGATACGGCGGCACCTATCCTCATGTTCTGTAACTTATCGTTAACATCAATGTAACATCATCTTAAATTTTGATGCACCTAACCTTCTTTCTATCGGACGTGCTCAGATGTTCGTTGTCATAATACATACCAAGCTGATTTGATATCATGAATATATATGTGTGTGGTTGGGTATAAGGTCTTTGTATAATATTCATAGTATGAAGTTGCTTAGATATTACTAAATATCAATATTTTAGATAGTTGTGGACCTTATGACAGCAGCCTAGATCTCAGTTTGTTGCATAATTAATTGATGCGGTCTATTCTCTCTAATCTATTACGGCGGCTGAAAGTACGTGGCAAAGCAGACAATGATATGACTAATTTATCGTCCTCTTCATCGTCTTGCCCTCCAAGGCCGTCTTCGTCGATAGGCGGCACATCAGTCGGTGCATCAATGATGAGCACAGACAATGCCAAGCAACAGAATACCATACACCCAATACTAAAACGTTTACAACAAAACGATACATCACTAACCTCCCTACTTATCCTAGAAAGTGGTAAACCAACCAAGAAATCAACAATCTACTATCGTCCAAGAAATGTACAAGATTGGGAGCTTCTAGGTCAAGCCATTGCAACCAACACAAATCTAATTCGATTAGATATCAAATTAGTACAACATACTTATCACAACTCGTCACGCCATTCGCCACAGACACTCAATGCATTCTACACTCAACTAAATAAGAATAAAAGTATTAGACGTTTATCATTCAATAATGTTGATTTACAAGATGGACAACTCTTCTCTCGATGCTTGTTGCAATTCTTTCAAAATAACACCAAGTTAACAAGTTTGTCTGTTACACACAGATTTGCAGGCTCAGATCAACTATTAAGTGCATTAAGTACAAAACCAACGTCATTGAAATATCTCGATCTATCCTATGTAGATATGACAGATGCTACATGCCGTATACTGTGCACAGCTTTAGAAGCAAATCATTTGGGATTACGTTCATTGGAATTGAATGGGAATAGACTTAAGCATGGTGGATGTGTTGCTATTGCTACACTATTGGTCAATCCAAATTGTGTATTGAATAGACTATGTCTCGAACATAATCAGATCGATAATCAAGGAGCGGTAGCATTGTCAAATGGATTAGTAAACAATAAACATCTCAAGACGTTACTGTTGCATGGCAATACCGCCATGACATTACAGGGTATGAATTCCTTAATGAAAACAGTATGCAATTTTACCAATGTTACTGATATTATCAATTCGAATCATACACTTCAAACCTTGACATTGCCTACTAGGGTTAGGTTTGTTCATCAAAATGTGGAATTAGAAAAAAAGAGCAAGCTGTCAATGCAATACTCATTACGATTCAACAACCGAGGTAGCTCCAATCAGATGTCATCTTCTTCCAACAGTGTCAATAGCAACAAGAATAAGGTATCCTACATTATCAATCAAAAGGTAGTTCTACATCATTTCATATTATCCAATATCAATATTCAATTATATGAACAACTACCAGGTCACTTATTACCTCGACTATTATCCTCGATTGCAAATTATGAAGTATACAATACAAAACGATCCGATGAATTTGCTTCGAAAGATGAATTATTTGCAAAGAAGGATTATAATAGAAGACATGTGGCATTGCATCGTTTTATTCGACTTTGTCCATCAATTTGTGAACGATGGGTCGGTGGAGGTAGTAGTAGTAGTAATGTCGTGTCACAAGTAGAAGGGCCTGGAGAGGTGGATAGTAGTATCAAACGAATGAGATGTTCTTAGATATCAATAAAATGAAACGCTTGGGGTATGTTAGTATCAGGTAGTATTCTAAAGTACATAACAGTCCAACAAGTCCAATGAAATAAGTCAGAAATGGTGACAAGCAGATAGGTTGAGTTGGGTGACAATAACTGAGCTTTATCTTGGCTTATCAGTACTTATGTATGTCGACTACTACTATACTGGTATCCATTCTCACAAACAAAAGAGTTCCTCGATATTGATATTCCTCCGAAGAGATCAAAGAGCCTACTACATTTACATATTACAAATCATCGACATTGATAGAGTGGAGACAATGGCCACAAAGCCTCCGATGATTGCTGCTGAGTTTGGGGTATCACCAGACACGTCTCCATCAGTAGACTCAGCTGGAGGAGGAGGAGTCGAGACCTCAGACGGAGCTGAAGGAGTCGAGACGTCATCATCAGGGCAGCAAGGGTTGGGATCAGGAATCCCTTTACACATGTCTGAGTCGGCATCAACTGTCGAAATCATATCAACGATATCCTTGCACGTAATATCATCTCCATCGAATGGTTTCAAATCGGCAGATACAGAGATGCCATTTGGGCAGAAAGGGCATGGATTCTCCTGTGCTTTAGGGCAGCAGAAGCTCTCATACGTTTTCATCACTTCACAACTTTCATCGCCTTCTAAAACAATAAAGCCCAGATCCTGATCGACTATCTCCTTACAGGTTGTTGCTAGGTTATCACCATCATCCGATCCTGGAAGGACAAAGTCGTCTCCTGCAGTAATACCATCAGCACAGATTGTACATGGCTGAATATTAGGATCAGGACAACAGTATCTCTCATTCATTTTACTTGCTTCACAATTCTCATTCCCTTCAATAAATTCCTGAGCCGTCAGAGAAACTATATACTCACAACCAGTTGTTGGGTCATTACTATCACTACCCGGAAGAGCAAAGTCATCCTTTGCAGTGATACCATCAGCACAGATTGTACATGGTGTTGCAAATGCTGGAGTTTGTGATACGATGGCAGCCAGAGAAAGAATGGAGAATAGCTTCATGTTGACGTTGATTGATTGATATGGATATTGATGTGATTTCTACTCTCTTGATAATAATGAGTACATACAAATTATGGGCAATGGGTGAGAGCAGCCGTGAATGATGTGGTCGTCCATCTGCTCTTGCTCGACCACTTGAAGTTGATGATCGTGCTGTCTGATTCTAGCTCAAAAAAGAGATAATCAAGCTTTTTATTCTTCCCGAGAGAATATATTGTTTAAGCCCCGGAGAGAATGGGGGCATAATGTCTCAAAAGTATCTTGGGCATCTCTTTTCTTGAGCTAGAATGGGGCACTAGCAAATCAAGAGCAAGATATACTTCAAGTTCAGTCAAGTTACTATATATGCACGGCTTATAACAAAGAACTACCACCCATTAGTATCAAGATAAGCAACAGCATCATGTCATCGTCAAATACCAACAATCAAAACAGTCTAGATATTGAGGAAGGCGACCAACCGCGTCTCTCAACTTTATCTGATGTTGATATTGATGTTGAACAACAACAAACTATGCCTGCTACTCCTCCTCCGTCAACTAATATTGATCAATCTAATCAACCAAGCGGTATTGTTGGCTTAGAGCAAGTAGATGACGATGATTCTGATATGCCTTTACCGATGGGTATGGCTGAAGTGATATCAAATAGGGCCGAGCCTCCAAAACAGAAGGGCAGCAAGATTGAACAATTAGAAGATGACAATGGTCCCGAGCCACCTACTGTAATGTTGGAAGACTCGCTTAATGATGCTGATAAAAGCAACAAGGTCAGTATAACAGCTTCTTTATCATCCACCAATAACAACGATGAATATAGCCCACCCATGCCATTCAATTCGGCAGAGTTTGAAGATACCATTGCAAAGAAGAAGGCAAAAGATGAGATGAATAGACAGCCTGCAGCCAATACTAGTACTAACCACGAAGATGAAGAAGACGTATCGCCACCCTCGGATAGAGATTCAATATACGAACCCCCAAGGGAAGTGATTGAGGGTAGTGAAGGTATGTCAGATAATACCAATACAGGAAGAGGAGGTACTACGAACAGAAGAGGCTGGGATGATATTGGCAGTGGCAGTCGTAATGATAATGCTCGGGATATAGAATCACAGACAAGAACTAATAATCACGAGGATACAGGGGGTAGTATTGATAATGATTCAATGACAGAAGCCAATGTAGAAGCTCCAACGTCAACAAATCAAGAAGGGCTACCAGAAGTAGAGGCCTACTTGGTCGAGGAAGTGGAAGAAGAGGTATACATTGCTACTCCTACACTACCTTGGTGGAAACAAAAACGAGCAAGGATACTTCTAGGAGTTGCGTTACTTCTTCTGGGAGCTATGGCAATTGCCTTGGGAGTGACACTATCTCGTCCAAACTCTAAAGTGAATATGATTGTTAATAGTACGATTGCCCCGTCAGTTAGTTTAGCTCCCTCGTCTAGTTCAGCTCCATCCTTTTCGCCAACCAAATGTTTCAACAAAATTATATCGAATAAGCAAGAAATAAATTTGAAGAATGACATGTTGATTGACAATCCACGTCATGCAAAGGTGACTGTAGATGGAAGGAATATGGTAGTAGTTGCATATGATGGAAAGTATAGTACTAATGGTTTCCTTGCATATGATGGTCCAGCATTCATAACCTTTTACTTGTTGGACAATAATGATGAATGGCAAAGAGTACAGGCTCCCATCCGTGTGGATGATGTGACTAGTAGATCTAACTCGGTGGCTCTGTTTGGTGGTACAGCTTTTATAGGATTCCGATATGCCAATGATGGTGCTGGTGATGTTCTCGAGTATAAGCAAAACGATTTCGATGAATGGGAGAGGGTGAAAGATCCTTTTGTTCATACCGCCAATACAACCCAGAAGGGTTTCAACTTTGGAGATGAAGAGGGAATTGATATCGATGGTGATATAGCTTGTGTGGCGGTAAAAGATGATAGGTATTTACTACACACTGGTGTGAATATTTATCATAAAGATGAGAGCAAGTGGGTTCACTTTGATACAATTGAGGGTCGAGATTGTTCCATTTCAGGGGATATCATAGCAGTATATGATTGGAGTTCCATTCAGCTCTACATGTACAATCAAGATGAGAATGAAATCGCTCCTATTCAGGACCCAATCCCAACTGGAAGTATCAGCTCAATGGACTTGAGCAACGACTACCTAGTTTATTCGGAAATTGTCTCGGGGAATTGGAGTTCTGTCTTGGTCTACAATCAAAATGAAGCAAATCAAACATTTACTTTACAGCAACAGCTCAATATCACTTCTAATTATACCAACTCATTAGCTCTTGATATTGATAATGATATTTTAGTAGTGGGTAGTTACAATTATATACACATCTATTCATTGCAAGACGATACATGGGAGGAAGTCACATCAAATGGTTACTTGACATATAAGCCTATGGATTTGAAAATTTCTGGACGGACTCTTATTACCACCGATGAAAACGATTCGACCAGGGTGAACTCCTACAATATTCAAGACTGTACACAAGATATGCCTACTCAGTCACCTACATTATCGCCTACGACATCTCCAACTGTGAGCTCGCCACCAACTACAACATTCAAATGTTTTGGTGCAGATGATGGTGGTGGTCTATTGCAACCTCTTTATAATGCAGTCCGTGCATATGTTAGGCAAGACTGTGCCAATAATCAAGAATGTGATATTGGACAAACCTATGGTTGGCCAATGAACTCGTGGTGTGTTGGAAGTGTTCTAGACATGTCCTACTTGTTTTATGATGTGAGTACTTTTAACGAAGATGTCAATGGATGGAACACATCAAGCGCTGTTTCAATGCACAGGATGTTCTGGAATGCCACAGTCTTTAATGCTGAAGTTTCAAACTTTGATACCTCAAGCGTGACTGATATGAATGCAATGTTTGCTGATGCGAGTTCTTTCAAAAGAGACTTGTCAAACTTTAATACCTCGAGTGTTACAACTATGGAAGCCATGTTTTCTGGTGCATCCTTGTTCAATGGAGACTTGTCAAGCTTTGATACTTCGAGTGTTACAAATATGTACAGCATGTTTTTTGGTGCGACTTCTTTCAACAGAGATTTGTCCAGCTTTGACACCTCGAGCGTTACTGATATGAGCTTCATGTTTGCCAGTGCTAGTTCGTTCAACCAAGATCTATGCTCATGGCAAGATACATTTCCATACACAGCCAAAATTGCTGTTATTTTCTTAGACTCAAACTGTACATATCAAGATACACCCCAAGAAGATGAGAGAGGACCCTTTTGTGCTTCAGATTGTGGATCAACAATGAGTCCAACCACTCCCCCTACAACTGCACAACTATCTATGTCACAATCTCCAAATATATCAAACAAGCCTACATCCTTCCCAACAGGATCATCACCTCCTCAAGAATCATCTGTATTGACCATTACATCTCCGCCATCTGTGACTACTAATATCAGTTCTCCTCCCGTAGCAAGTCCTGACATTTCCAACCTTTCTACCAGTGACGAGGTATTTGTATCAGTCCTAGATAATGATACTCCTGCAGCTGGACAGACACTAAGTATCAATAGTATCACAACTCAAGCATCAAATGGTATTTGCTCCATTGGATTAGATTTGGATGAGGTGATATATGAACCCAATCCAGGGTTTACAGGTTTTGATAGTTGTGTGTATGAGGCATGTGATAGTGCACTGGCTTGTGATACTGCAACGCTTACTGTTATAGTCGTGGGTACTTAAGAGTGGTCTATTAGCGAGCTTGGTCTCTTGCTGTATTCGGGTTAATGTCAATGTAATATTTCGTGTAATTATCAAAGTTCATCATCATTAATGAGCTGCTTTCTTGCTTGTTCTTCTTATCCCTTCTCTTCTCTTCTTTTGCAACCAACTCGATTTCCAAGTACCTCTCTTATTTTCTTCTTCTTATACAATATAGACATGAACACACCTAAGAAACTTATTCCATATCATTCTTAATCCTGAACCTCAATTCAATGCTCCCTCTTCTAATTGGAGGAGCAGAGCCACTGGTATCTTCTCTAGTAGTGTTGAGATGAGCACAGCGATGAATGCTCCGTATGTATTAATACCAGTTATTATTGTATAGAGTACGGATACATACAAAGGTATCCTCATTTAAGCATTTTTTCGCCTACGCCGCCCTTTAAGCATAGATCCATGATCCATGTAGTGGATTGGATGTGATATGTATGTTATAAGCCCACTTTAATTAATGCATATTACCTTCATTTCATTAAATACTTCTTCCATTTGAGCGAGTAGTAGGCGGCGATAAAGGCGGTGGCACTTTTTCATTGCAAAGATTCTCCTTTATTGAAATTGAAGGTGCACCATCAATTATTCATGATACAACCTCTATCGCACTATGAGTAAGAAAGGTAGTGCAATGATGAACAAAAAGATATACATTGCCTGTGTGCTAAGTATACTATATGCATCAATTTATCGGTTTAGACTGTATTTTACACGAAGATATACACCACTCATTAATGAGGCCAGTATTACAATAACCAAAAGTAAACCAAATGCAGAGTATGATGATGGTGAAAAACATACATTATCGAAGAAGTTGATACAATTGAAGTTAAAGATGATGAAGAAGAAGTAGTAAAAGCACATCAAATGACAGCGGAAGAAATAATAAGCTCATCAGACAACAGTATGTACATTAAAAACAAAGAACCATACTTGAATCGTTTTCAAAGACGATTTGCCTCATCTAAAGAGAGGGGTAACAAGGGTGGATATCTCTTCCTTAGACATATGAGAAAGGCAGGTGGTACTACATTACGAGTTTATTTCCATGACGCATTACTACATCATAACATAACAAGAAGCACTGATGACTTTAGATCATATAAAGTATCATCAAAAGAACAGATGGAGAAGAGAAAGGCAAAGGAACACAAAGAAGAAGTTATTGTTGATCCTAATCATTATCAAATACATTACATTGAACATGAATTCTCACCAATGGATTGGAAATGTCCAAGTATAGATCCAAGATGGAAGGAATCTCTCCGTATTATTGTACTTCGGCATCCTATTGAAAGGCATTTATCTGAATACTTCTTCAGTGGTATACCAATGCACGGAAAGAAGTCGACAACTGCTTTAGAATACTTCCCAATTGATAAGTCAAAGTCATATATAAACAAGACTTATACCGATGGAATGGCAAAGTTTCTCTCTGAGCATTTACCCAATTGGTTACAAGGTATTGGAAATCGACTATCAGACAATCCAAGGCAACGGGTAGAACGAAACTTCGATTCAATCTTCAGTAGACATTATACTGATAACTTTCAATTACGAGCACTTGCAGGGTGCTCATCAACAAATTGTCTAAGCAGAAAGAATGTTACTAAAGAGCAGATAGAGAAGGTTGTCAACTATCATCCATCAATATACAATTACTCGATTGATCCAATACCAAGATGTACACAATACTTCCGCAAGGAGGATAAGCCATCTGCATTATTTGAACAATGTGCCAAGTATGGCCATGTCGCTGAAGAATGTAAAATTGGATGTTCAGGGCCATGCTTATATCCCTCAGTGGCATGGGGGGATGTTGGAGATAAAGATTTGTACAGAGCCAAGGTACTGCTTCGACAATTCGATGCAGTATTGTTAACAGAAAAGTTGGATGATATAGACCAAGCTGACTTTCTATCTGATGTGATGGGAGTACCTCGTGATTCATCCTTTTCACTTCCTAATAAGAACATTACTGCCAATACCCTCGTTGAAAAGAGTGACAAGCGAGAGAAGACACGATTCTATCGTGATATGTTGATGAAGTCTTGGTTTAAAGGACATATTATCTACTCTAGAAGAAGAAAACGAGCTCGAAATTGAATTCTTCCACTACGCCGAGAAGTTGAATGAGGTAATGCTTGATCAATGGAAGACAGAAACTGGATACAAGTAGTACATGTGATACTACATGAGAGTAAACTTGAGAGTATTAGTATTAGAGGTTTGCACCGGTATTCAAGTTCTAATCTGTTAGATTTTACACGTATCGGACGAGTGTTGGACCTTATATCCCAATAAGTAGCACCATGGCAGACCACAAAGCAACAAACAACTTCCGCAGTTGGCTAGGCGATAACAGGCAACACCTCACTCAGATTCGAACACATGAATGATGCATTGAAAACAGATGAATGTTTCAAGGCTATGGCCATAGGGGGTAATGTTGCAAAGGAGTAGTGGATTAGGGGTAATCTAATCTCATAGAAAGGATAATGAAATAAAATATGACCCCAAGGAGAACCCATTCATCGAGCCAGATGGTAAAAGAAGAGAACCCATCCATTAATTCAGATGGTAAAAGAAGAGAACCCATCCATTAATTCAGATGTAAGAAGAGCGGAGGATTCCATTCTTCCGGCCTTCTTCTCGAATAGTGAAGGTCAATCTTACTTGGGGTACAAATTTGGGTTTAAACTCTTTGCCAATCAGCTTAACCCAAAGGAAATTAACTTCTAGTGATATGCTAGCTTTATTGAGGTATAAAACCATCTGGTATTCACACATTCTGAAGATACCCTATCATAGGATAGTGACTTATGTTTTGACGAAAAACGTACTAAATACTTATTGAATGATATTTAGGGATCGCATTCATATTTGTTCTTTATTGCTCTTTGATTCTCCGTCCATCGTGCGTGTTGGCTTAAAAAAGTTTGACAGAGACACCAAATGAGGACTCTACAATAATACATAACAACATAAATTTGAAAACTACACATAAATTTAAAACCCCATAAATAAACAACCATGATGAATGAAAACGAAGATGGCGGCTTCGAGGTCGAGGCATCTCCTACCTTCTTCAGTAGTAGTAGCGGCGGTGGTTTAGTTGAGGAGGACGAAGACGACATCGAACAGTTCCCCCAACAAGATGATGAATCAACGATGAACGATGAGAGTACCATTGCTGCAGCCTCGTCGTATATCAGTAGGGGGTATTCATATGTTGCATCTAATACGAAGTGGTTCGTTATTGCAATTGCTTCATTTGTTGTCTTCTTCAGCATTGGTGTCGGTTTGGGATATGGTCCAATCGGCAACAGTATCTATGGAAACGATGACGCATCTTCGGTTAGTAGTGCAATGGCTGTTGACGTTACAGCCTCAGACCATGGTGGTAAGAGCGATGGGGGTGCCAAGAGTGGCAAGTCCAAGTCCGATAAGTCGCCAGGTGTAAGTTGTGTCGAGTATGTGATAGATTTTGTGCATATGATATGAACCAACCGCCATTTCGTTAAAAACGACCATTAACAACAATCCGTTTATATTGTTCTTATTCTACCATCTAATATAGGCAAAAGCAGGGAAGGCTACTCTCGTTCCAACTCAATCTCCTTCGAGCTCACGACCAACTGGATCACCAACTATGGAGGTACGAACATAAGAAGTAATATTAATATGTGATACATTTGTTTAATTAACCTCATTTGCTAACCCTCAACTTCAACTACTTTCTTACCAAACATACACAATCGGCAGCCAAGCAAAACCCCCTCTCGTGCACCGTCTGGATCACCCACTGGATCACCATCAGTAAGTTGGCCGCATCTTGTATTGGTATCCTTTTAAACACTAAGTTCTCTGCCCTCAACTCACCTAATATGATTTGTCTTTATAATCTAAGTGTGAGTTGGAGTCTTTGGATTTGGATCTCCCACCCTATGCTAGCACTTATTCAGGTAGTCAAACACGGGGATATTTCTTCCAGGCCCCGATCAGCTTTCAAATTGTTGGATTAAATGTTCCAAACGAGGCGAACGAAGCACTTCAGAATGTTGAAGTGTTTATCATGGATTCTCGACCTCCAGAATCTCCAGAATTAGCATCTGATGGTAGCGTCTTCTATGCTAATATGGCCCCAGCAGATCAAGTCATTGCCACAGACATCTGTGTTCCGGCAGGCAAATGGGTTGGCATCCTTGGGGCTACAGGAACCACTACTATGAACAACTCTTATGGGGCTGGATGTGTTGGATCTAGCATCGGCGGCCAGCCAATTGAACTTCGCAGATTTGCAACTCAGCAATCGATTGCTAGTGCCCAAACGAATATCGGATATTTTGCTGACGACTGTGGACAAATTGCTCGTGTTGAAATGTTTTATGTCCCTGAGTCCTGTGAGTGTCCAGCTTCAGCTTTGGGAGAGACGCCAGCTGTGCTGGAGATCAGTGATGAGGATTTGATGGAACTATCCTCTGACCCTAATAGCGTCCCCCCTTCTGATCTTGTCCTTGATTAATCTACATTCTCATTGGGGTGGTTCAGTTAGTTTGCTGTTCAATTAGTTGGTATGATAGGATTGGTGAAAGTGATGGTGATAGTTTTACATGTAAGAGGATAGTTAATTAATAGTTGTGTGTTATTTGTTTGGTTGTTTAGGCTTGGTAATTTTCTAAGGAACCTTATTGCCAAAGTCAATTCTATCTTTATTTGATTATTTTGCACTTAATTCCCAAAACGCTACAACCCCGAGTAGGCTGGATCCGTTGGTGAAGCTATGTTGCCACATGCCCCTCGGGAGCTTTTGCTTCACCACAAGTGACTCCGTGATACTAACCAACCTATTCTGACGGACAGTGCCCTTTAGGAAGTATATGTCTCATTGATACATGTTGTGGAGGTACGCTGTTCGTTATTTGTTTTGATGTTTAGGATAGACTGGGTAAATTATTTAGAAGCATGAGAAGAATAGAAAGGAACCTTGCCAAGTTAATTCTTATTTATCAAATAAAGACTCATCAAGTTGTGTTCCAATATACTTCGTTCCTCAATGCATATCGTATTCAAAGTTGTTTTGTCTCAGAAACTAAGTACACTCTAAGCATGATGTATAAGTAGTATTAGTATGCTCAAAGTTCCATACCTCAACTCGTCGACACATGCTAAACACACAATCATCTTCATAACAAACATCAGGTATATGTCCTATATCCTTTGTACTTCTAAACTTTGGACAGCACGGTAATGATACCAATGTCGTCGGTACATTGTTATATAGATTCATAATGTTGGATATACTTGCATTCCCAATCAATCGCGCATGAGAATGTACACACAGCAGTATGAGATGATCATATACTTCCTCTTTGTCATTCCTTGTATTATTATCAGTATTCATTTGCATTAGATATTCTTCTAATGTACCTCCATATCCAATTAAACCACGAACACCTTTCGGTTCTATGCCGTGCCATTCTTCGTGTAATGCAGGATCAATCGAGATACAATTCCACTTCTTGAGGAAACATCCCAATACTGCGGTTCTTGGTGTTGATCCATCTCCGATACATAGACATTTAATTTTCTTCTCACTATTACTACCATCTTTCATCAATCCATGTTGAGTAGCAGCTTGTATTGCCGCCATACTTTCTGAAACATCTTTGGCAGAAGTAAATGCTTTCAAATTGACTATATCGGGGAAACAATCTAATGAGAATAGTTGATCCAAGTAATTGCAATATCCAAAGTTATTTGGACGTCGTTTAACTCCTGAATCTAAGTTCTTACGACCTTGTTTTGTTTGTGGTTTAGTTGGTTGTTTACATCTTGCTGCTGTTTGATTCTTCTTACATTGTCGGCAGCAGATTATATTAGTATCGTTGCTTGTACCGTTGGTAGTAGTACTACCGATATCATTGGTATCAGTAGTATCACCGGTTACATCTATACAATTCGTCTTTTGCCTCTTATTCTTATTGGCAAACTTTTTCTTTGGGAATAGGTGTGTAGGAAGTGATTGGTTGCATACTTGACACGTGATATGAGTTGGTTTTGATTGTTCCATTTTTAATGTATGTATCTTATTTGACGATATCTTCTTCTTGGTACTGATTTGAGTACTATATTGCTCTATATCTGTTAGTAGATGACATAAATGCAGGAGTATTACAGAGTAATAGTAGTAGTTGTTGTCCTCCTCCTTAGCTCCCTCCCACTCAAGAGGACAACCAACCTACATCTTTATCTACATACTGCCTGAATGAAGATTAGCGATCTACCTCCTCGCCAGACAACTCGTGTCCATTTGAAATAGTGCTAGGTAAATTACTCTAGTAAGGAAGGTAAGCTGCTTTAAATATAAAACAGTGTCTATTACTATCATCTACTTTGCTATATTTTCTAAAGATACCGAATTGTAATTACCATTAGGATACCAGATCAGATAACAAGTGGAAAAAAATTCTGCCTTCAACCACAACCATTCTTATTGTGGTACAACCACATACTATCAAATCGGAATTAGTCCACCCTATATCCCACAAATCGTCGATATTTCAGTATGAATCCTCAATAGATTGCAACCTTAAGTGTTGTTGTTGTTTGGGTCGAGGGAGGACCTCACTTTGTTGAGAGACGTCGAGTCAAACTATTTCTTTACGTCAGATATATTTTGGGCTTGTTCCCTATCATCATATAACTTGCATGCAAAAAGATCTATCTTATACCACAGAGAAGATCTGATTATACTTATTTCCATCCAAGGCGGCTTACATCAAACTACTTGCAATTGTCGGATTGAGATATGTCTTGCTAAATAGTGGGCTCGTTTAGACCACACATATTCCTCCACATCATAAGGTTGAGTACTTAATACACTCCCTGTGAGATATATTATAGATAATGGAGTCTACAACACCCACCGAAGAAGCAGAATGTCAATCAATTGTACGTGTCTTAGCCGTGGTACTTGAACGTCTTGTATCGGCCAACTCGAGTATCGAAGTTGAGGCAGCCAGTGGACCTCAAGAGCAAACGCATTTTCATGCGAATAGAGCTCCTGCCATTGGTATACTTCAATACTTGGAACGGTAAGAAGATATATGTTATATATGGTTCTTTTGCATGTTATTTGTTCATAGATATCGATACTAACATACCATATAATCATCATCCTCTCATATCATACATACTAAACCCATCAGAATTCAAAAGTATGCATCATGCTCGAAGGAATGTTTCATCCTCGCACTAATCTACATCGATAGGTTAATCCAACGGAATAATTTCCTCTTAACCGAGTTGAATGTACATCGAGTGGTCATAACCGCCATACTCCTCGCTGCCAAGTTCTTCGATGATGCATACTATAACAACGCATACTATGCCAAGGTGGGAGGAGTGCATGTTGCCGAGATGAATAATCTCGAGACACAATTCCTCTTCAAGATTGATTTTAGTTTACGAGTCTTACCCGAGGTATTCGAGAAGTATAGTGCCGAATTGATATCTCATTCGAGTTCTTCTGGACTTGAGGCGATTGAAAACTCGACTGATGAAGACCTCTTGCGTGTACCTAGTGTTGCGGAGATTAAAATGTCAATGAATGAAGAGGTACGTCCTGCTCCTGTGTTAGGGTTCCCCGATAGTATTGAACAAGTGAATGCTCCACGGTTAGAGGGGTGTGCTACCGCCACCACTGCTACTATATCCTCGCCATGGGGTCCGATACAAGCATCATCTAGCTTAGCACAACAAGTACAACATGTGAATCAACAGCCGGTGTATCAACAGCAGCAACAGGCAGAAGCCTCTCTTGATCCACTGCTATGCTTTCCATTTCCTACCCTGGCTCCTCAAGTGAGTGCTACTCATCAGGCTCAGGATCCACAACCTCAGAATCCTGTTGAGCTTGATTTGTATCAAAATAATTCAAGTCATCAAGGTTTGGTGGAGTTGGGATTAGCACCGCCGCCGCCGCCGCCGCAAGGACAAGTTTATATCCAACAGCAGTCGTCATCATCGTCGGAGTTTGATCAAGCTATCAATTATAATTCAAACTCTTCCATGATGGTCGCTGCTGTTGCACCTATGGATGGGGTCTCCGCCGTGGCTCAATATCCTGTCCAACAAGCTACTACTAATACTCATGGAATGCCGATGCAAAAGTATCCAGAGATTACACCCTCGCCTCCATTGCAACACCCTCCCACTAGTATCCATGGTGCACCCATGCCCTTCACTGTTGGCACTTCATCGTATCAACAAGAACTACAGAAGAATCAACATAACTATCCCATTCAAGGCATTGGTATGGCACTAGATCAACATCAACCGTCTCATCTTCATCAACAGATCTCACGTCCCATTGCTATTGGGGGCAGAGATTCTTTTCCTCAAGATAATAGCTGGAGTATGTTGTCTAATAGTGGAAATAGAAGAACGTTTGGTTCGACGAGGTAAAAGCATTTAGATAGACTAATTAATTATTAAAAGCTATGTAAACTAGCCATATAAAACCGCGACAACGACTTATACTCTAATAGTTTTACAATACTTAGTATACATACTGATTGTAGACGAGTACTTCACTAAAGTTGCATGAAGTGGAGAGTTATTAGTGATTGAGGCGTCGTATCGTCGCGTTTGGAAAAAGATACAAAGTATCCAAATTATTCGTCTCTTGGCCTTGGCCCCGTGTGCTCTCAGCCCTCTTCTCAACAACCCTCGACGTCGACCGGCCTCAATGAAGCCCCTTCTATTGCTGGATGGCATGGCAAGTAACATTAAATTCGGCTAAGCTTATCAACTCCTCTATCAGGGTCATTATGCTGCTCGGAATCAGCGGAGTAGTCATCTTTTTAGACTATGTAGGGTCATAGGAGATACGAGGTATTTATAGTAATATTTGCAAGTGTGTTTGGTTTGGTTAGAACACTCAATAAACTATCATGACTCCAACAACAACAACGAGCGGATCAAGAGCAAGACAATTAGATTACGATCAGTCTTTTCATCGATATTATATCTTTAGTTCATCACATAATTACAAAAACTCAAACAGAAAAACACAAAATACTTTAATACAAATATATAGGTATTATACAACAATGAAACTGCTACTGGTACTCGGGATAATAGTTTCTAATATTGCTACCATTAGTGGCGCATATACTTATGATAATGATGAGACAATAAAGAAAGATTCTTTGCAGTGTAGTGATTCTGAAGCACTACTCAAAGTTTCATATTCAATAGATCAGGATGGCTGGGATAATCTAGCATATCGATTCAATCCTACCCTAACTGTTAGACCTAGTGGTAACATTGGCAATTCCACTGACAGTACATCATTGGATTACAGTTCTTTTCAAGATGTAGAAGACTTCGAAATGTGTGTACCCCGAGTAGGTGCCTGTCTTGAACTTACTGTGGGTATATTTCCAAAAGATACATATAGTATCACTTTTGATGGCAAGGCTATTGATGTAGGACAAAGTTTTTCATACTGGGAAAGATATGAAATCACAACAACTCAAATTGGCGATTATTGCATCCCATTATGTGAAGACTCCGAGGCTCTATTCGAGTTTAACCAGTGGACGGGTCAGAATTATTTTGATGCATGGCGTGTTGATGATATGGATGGAAATAAAGTCCTAGGCTGTGATGATACATATGATTGCAATGCAACTTTCTTCCAGATGTACACGTACAAAGCTTGTCTTCCGAGAGATACTTGCCATCGTTTCCTTGTCGGTGGCCCATTTCAATGGGTAGAGAATTACCACCTAGTTGATGCCCCCTCCTTAACTGTCAAGTATGATGGCAACGAATTGCTCAAGTCAGACAGTTGGCTTTTTGATACCATTACTTTTGGCGGTGAGAATTGTCAGTCGTCTCCTTGTGATTCGGAGACTGAATCTACAATTCAGTTCCTTATGAGTAGCCCTTCTGCCTCCTCCGATGACAACTGGACTTGCTCATTCAATCCCGACATTCGCTGGGAGGTTGATCTTTATAATGATACTACTTCAGCTTCGAGTCAAAATGGGATTATTCCGGGATGCAATGCAGACAGTACATTATTCATCGAAACAATATGTGTTCCTAAGGATGCATGTACTTCATTCTTCATAAGCCCCTCTTCTAATGCAACTCGCCCACCATCATTTGCAACGATTCAACTATCCATGGATGATATTGTATACCGTAAAACAAGATTAAGCTCGGATCGGGATTCGAATGAAATAAGAGAGAAGACCACTCACATGGGGAAATGCGCTGTGGATGATCTTTGTCTCAAGGACAGCGAGGCCTTGTTCCAAGTAGATCTCGAAACTCCCACCACATATGACCTTCCTGCTATACCATCTAATAGCTTTTCTGGTGTTGATTGGAGACTTGGTTACATTGATGAAAGTTTACGTGATCGAGGATACGGGATGATTCTCAACTCATGGTCATATGTGGATACATATGATATTGGCGTCAATTATCGAACAA
>Ga0214478_100217_pt1 | contig 33576 bp, 28 predicted proteins | sample M1_20Mar14CPVII9_2_FD_178001 | JGI IMG/M metagenome (GOLD analysis project Ga0214478, IMG submission 178001) | Marine eukaryotic communities from Monterey Bay, California, United States - M1_20Mar14CPVII9sort6BwellD7 | ecosystem: Environmental > Aquatic > Marine > Unclassified | place: USA... | reverse complement strand
TTACCAAGGCGGCGTTGCATAACGAATAGGAATGGCCAAATTGTTTCATCGTCCCACTCTTTGTAGTAGTAACCTTCAGAAACGTTGTTCACACATCTCATACCGCCTCTTATATTATTGCTCAATACTACACACATTGCACAATCTACAATACTCTTCTTATGTAATGCATCCACAAAGGTACCACACCACAAAAAGAGCTTGATAAAGTGAGTAGTTTTATTATAGGTACCAAAGTTTCTAAGATTAGAAGGAACATGAATGAGATTGTACAAGCAGAGATATTATTTCAATCGTTTAGTACTCTCTCACACAATCTTTCTACAAAATATCATATCACATAGGTAATATACATCAATATACAGAAGGAATAAGAACAATCTAAATCGAGTTAGTTTTGGAACAATGAGTGACGGTGCATCTATGCTTTCCGAGGAGGAGATCATCCTTCTCAACGCACTGAGCTATTTAAGCAAGCGTGAAGTTATTGCTATTGCAGGGACATGTCAGCGTTGGCGTAGCATAGTTCGTGGTCCAAGATTTGCAGCATTAGTAAGAGGGCTTGTTGAGGCACACCATCCATCCCTTTTTGAGTATTCATCAACATCATCTTTAAACAATGCAGGGTGGTTTGATCTTTTCGTACGGACAGATGGAATATGTGCTTTGGTTGAAGAAAAGTTTCGATTGCGTCTTTCCTCTGCAACTGATGGTATACGTTTTGAAGATTATGTTTTTGGGCAGGGTGATGATATACCCCCGCGTAGACCTTACGCTTCTCCTACTTCAGGAATGACTACAACGGCTATTCCGAATGAATCTGGTCGATTTGAGGAGCCAGTGTATTATGATTGGGGTGCAAACTGGGGCCGAGTCGCTGAACTTGTAGAGACAAGAGAAGTGCAACAGGTATTAATGAGATGTGTGAACAACGTTTCTGAAGGTTACTACTACAAAGAGTGGGACGATGAAACAATTTGGCCATTCCTATTCGTTATGCAACGCCGCCTTGGTAATGGGGAACAAGCAGCCCTCTTGAAAAAGTTCCTTACTCCTTTGCAAGTGCGGGAATTGAATGACATTGCTGCCGATCAATTGCAGACTGATGCAGAGTCTATTCTCTCTTCGGATTGTCTTAAGGATACAGCAGCGTTTTGGGCTTCCGAGGAATTGGAGTCAGGGGAGGAAGTCAATGGAGATGTCGATGGCGATGCTGAGGTTATGGTTGACGAAATGGTAGAACCGTTGGTTGACCGTTTAATGGACAGTGATATGCAATTCCAACTTCAAGAAGCTGTAGAGGCAATTATGTATACGAAGAATGGCCCAGTTGGCGACATCCTTCTCTGTACAATCGAAAGAGCGGAAGCATTCCTTCCTTTAAACTACATCCTTGCCAAGCTTGTATCACCCGATGGCACTAAGTTGAAAGTCTGCTCTGGCAGCGGAGGCTATTCTGTTGTGTACGATGAGGGACGCAACATCGTATTCGACAACAACTACTACTTTCTTGATGAACCGGCATCCAAAGCTCTTGAAGAAGCCACAAGAAATCCAATATTCCTAGATAGCTTTGATTACGCTCATTATGATATCATTGATGGGTTATCCTCAGATATCATTGATGGTTCATAGACTGAGGGGAAATTGGTACTAGGACTTTCTAAATATAAATGAACTGTTATATTTCTATTCCTTAAGAAACTTAATTGATACCACTCAATTGGTTGGCTAGATGGTTGAGAGGACGAAGAATGCGACTATGTGGGAAAAGGCATTGAGCTTGGACTCAACTCGTACCATTGGCGTCTGAAAAGGTTGTGATGAAGGCTTGGCACTTGTGGAGTACTCGGAGGTTGAGAACTCATAGATGGCTCATCGGACGGCTGTCATAGAGATAGCAAGAGATAGGTACAAGTTTGTGAGTTGACGGCACTTGAGTTGAAAGATTTTGTGACACATGATATGAGCACTTTTTGATGATCAAAACAAACATTTTACCATCAAACTGAACACCACTACTCATCAGATTGCTCGAGGGGACAGATGAAGGTGCAGCAGTTGTCGTTGGTTACACTGAAGATTGGCTAGATGGTTGAGAGGATGAAGAAGAGGAGGGTAGGGAACTGAACCCAAGAACCTCTTCAGAATATCACATTCTTTAAGCAGTGATATTGATGCTTCTACTGCTTTTCAATCAACCCCAGGACATGTAAAAGGTAGCCCACTATCCAGTGAACCTCCCTGATGAATAAGATGAATAAAAAAGGATTGTGGATGGCTTAGGGGGTACACAAACTTTATTACAATCGATCGAACTTGGGATACGACATTCAAAGTGTCGGGTGATAAGATTAATCCAAAATTTTGTCTTAGCAAAGACTTCAGAGAACCTCAGCCAGAAATCAAGTAGGTGGGTCAAAGTTTCGTTTTCCCAGCCACCTTCGGAAAACACCGGGTCATCAAGTGGTGGTATGCCATCATATAGGTGCTACAATAGTGGTTGTTTGGCATTGTATATGTGTAAAACAAGTCCATGAACACTCCCGCAGGATTCTAAGTCCATCAGCTGTACTTTTACAGCCACGATTGGCGTTTTGGTTGCCTCAGGCGAGTCAAATTTTTGTTTTCCCAACCTGCCAGTGCTTGTCAAAGCCATCTTATGTATAGGTAAGGACTTGGGAATCTCCACTGTGGCATATGCACCACTCATGGTGCAGTTACAACAAGATGGCTACACGTCGAAGGCGAGAGAGTCCCAAAACTTTGAGAGAAACTGAGCCACTCGATTCTTATGTTTGGGTGTGGCTAGTTACCTTCCTGTGCTCTATTTTCCTGCCAGTGCTTGTCAAAGCTTTCCCATGTATAGGTAGTATAAGGACTTGGGAATGTGTACTATAGTATATACTCATGGTGGAGTTACAACAAGATGACTACACATCGAAGACGAGAGAATCCCAACTTTGATTTACTCATACTTGGAAACTGAGCCATTTGATTTGTACTTTGATGGGAGTCTCAGCCACTACCTTGTTGTGCTCTATCTTCCTCCGTGTACGTCAAAGACATCTCATGTATAGGTAAGGACTTGGGAATGTTCACTATAGCATATGTATCACTCATGGTGCAGTTACAACAAGATGGCTACACCTCAAAGAGGAGATAATCTGGACTTTTGGAGGGAGATTGAGCTGATTGATTCGGATGTTTAGGTGCCGACTCCTTTTTTGAGGAGCAATCCCATTAAACCTGACTATTGGCTGTATGAAGAATCACAGGCACTGCCCAGGCCGCACCACATCTGGATCAGGCAGCCGCAGCGGACGTGGCGCATCATCAGTTCCGGCTCCCACCTATAAGTGCAACCCTCTCAGGAGTTCATGAACAAGAACATCCCAAAGACCAAAGACGAATGCAGAATGCATCCCAAAGACGAATGAATACCCTCCCCCCAAATGTTGGCCTTGGATTATGCACCTGCCAACATGTGCACTGTGTATTTTTATTTGTAATTTTGTAAAGACAATTACAGACCACAGAAGTAGAGGTGGAAATAAGATTGCATGTGACCACTAGAATCAAAGTCAGAAGATCTACTCTGAGCTTGTACTGATCAATTAGTATCCAGGTACCATAGCCATAGCCATAGGACATACTCCAAGATAGCCAAGACAACACCAAACAGCAAACAGCCTAGTATTGGATAGTATAACAACCACTAATCTCTTCCCTAAGGGTGCTAATGACCTCTCCAAATGCTTGAATCAAGTCAGATCAAGTGATACAATATAATAAGTTAGTTTAGTACCATTCAAGGAACAAATAATTACTGAAAGTCTGCTTTAGTGAAGAATACTCTGTTGTATACGATGAGAGGCGCAAGATAGTATACCTCAGGTGTTTCCTACTCAAATATATTTCCGAATACGATTTCATGATTTACACATATGTCATTTGACAGAGCCTTCCAAGTAGGCAACATATTTTCATGATGATCAAGAGTATCGCCAGTGCCAGTATGGCAATATGGCAACCAGTAAAGAATTGGAATTCGGGAGTCTGTCTTGTATTCCAAACTAGATGGTGGTAGGGCATGACATGGATGATGCATGATGTAGGGGACTGTAGTTACAAAAGACTAAAAATCTCAGTACCAGTGATGCACACAACCAAGCAAAAATGGCCCAACCATCTAGATGTAGAAGGCGACTGACTGAGCTTGGACTCAACTCATCGTACCGTCGGTGTCTGGGAAGGTTGTGATGAAGGCTTGGCACTTGTGGAGTACTCGGAGGTTGAGAACTCATAGATGGCTCATCGGACGGCTGTCATAGAGATAGCAAGAAATAGGTACAAGTTTGTGAGTTGACGGCACTTGAGTTGAAAGATTTTGTGACACATGATATGATATGAGCACTTTTTGATGATCAAAACAAACATTTTACCATCAAACTGAACACCACTACTCATCAGATTGCTCGAGGGGACAGATGAAGGTGCAGCAGTTGTCGTTGGTTGCACTGAAGATTGGCTAGATGGTTGAGAGGATGAAGAAGAGGAGGGTAGGGAACTGAACCCAAGAACCTCTTCAGAATATCACATTCTTTAAGCAGTGATATTGATGCTTCTACTGCTTTTCAATCAACCCCAGGACATGTAAAAGGTAGCCCACTATCCAGTGAACCTCCCTGATGAATAAGATGAATAAAAAAGGATTGTGGATGGCTCAAGGGGTGCAAAAAGCTTCTCTTACCAAGGATCGAACTTGGGATACGACATTCAAAGTGTCGGGTGATAACCACTTCACTATAAGAGAACGAATGTTGGAGGGCAAAATACAATTTATACTACAAAAGATACCGAATACCCGCATACAAACATTTTTTTATTGCAAAGATCAATAAGCGAAGAATATGGCGGCCTCCATTGATAGTGGTGACCATAGCAATAAACAGAAAGATGATACTACTACATTACCCGATCCAAATGAATTACGTTTAGCAGCCAATGGGCGATTTGCAGCTAATGCATTAGATGAAGCACTACCACTATACAGTTTGGCTATTCAAGTATCACAAAAACGCAATGATCCTGCCACAGACTTGGTTGTACATCTATGCAATCGATCAGCATGTTTATATAAAATGGAAATGTATGAAGAGGCATGCAGTGATGCTACCGAGGCTGCTGCATTGAGTAAATATCAAAATTCGAAAGCATTCTTTAGACTGGCCCGAGCTCAATGTGCATTGAAAGATTACTCGTCGGCATTGCAAACTATTGATATGGCTACAACCTTTTGCAATGAGCAACTAAAACAACAACAAACTACAACAACTGCAAATGATGATGATACTAATCAACAACTAATACTACAGGTTAAAGAGTTTGACAAACTCAAAGCAATTACTTTACGATACCAAAAGCAGCAATCCAATAATACTGAATTATCACCACAAGATATCAAATCCATTAAAACTGAACCACGCACCCCGTCAATCAAAGAATTTACACGTCAAACGAAACATTCTGAAGCATACAATCCATTGGGTGAAGGGAACTTTTCAACAGTAGTAGTATGTACACATAAGATTACCAATGAGAAGTTTGCATTGAAGATTATTGAAAAGGAGGAATGTAAAAAGTTAGCAAAGCGTCAACATCCCAATGTTTACAATGAGGTGGCTATGGAACGTCGGATATTGACACAGAAGCGCTTACCTGGACATGTTAATGTTATACAGGCTTATCACGCCATGCAAGGTATGTTTTTCTTTTACTATGTGTACTATTTTGTTCTTCTATGGGTATTACATAAGTATCTCAGACTTCTCTTCTTAATTTGATATACACAATAGACTATGGCAATTTATACTTCTTGATGGAATTACATCAAGAACATGGTGACTTATGGAGTCAAATTCGGTATCAAAAGTGTATGGTTGGATGTCACTCCAGTTTAATCCGAACATATGCATATGAACTATTATCAGCATTGGAACATTGTCATAGTCATGGAATTGTTCATAGAGATATAAAGCCAGAGAATGTACTGCTTAGTGAAAGTGGAGGACATGTTGTATTGATAGATTTTGGCACAGCTAAAGACTTGATCAATACTGATTTGAATGGTCCCGAGTTTGTGGGTACACCTGACTTCATGTCACCCGAGGCCGTCAAGGAGTTTAAGGAGGGTGGAAATGGGTGTGATTTCACTGCCGACTTGTGGGCGTTTGGTGTTGTATTGTACCAATTATATTCCGGGGCATTGCCATTTGAGTCGCAAAGGTAAGTTTAATTGTTCTAATATATGCATGTTTTGTCCTGACTGCCGTCTAACATATGAGTATTATTATACCTCCACAGTCCATACTTGGGCTTTCTCAAGATACAGAGGGGATCATATGCACGAAATATGGGTGTGTGGGATGATGACGCTTGGGATTTGATTGTAAAACTACTACAAGTAAAGCCAAATGAAAGGTTGGGAGCTGGAGCATTCGAATGGATTCCTCCTCCAAAGGAAGAGAAGGAGAAGGAAGAGAGTGATGATAAAGGAATGGAGGAGAAGAAGGAAGCCTCTGAAGAACCAAAGCTACTAGGAGAGATCGTCAGACATGGACATGGTTATGATAAGATTCGACAACATCCCTTCTTTTCAAAGCAACAAGTAGCTCTTCTTCGCAACTCTAATTCTCATCTGAAACTTGGTGATTCGGATGAATCAGTTCCTCAGCCAATGCCATCACTGCAGGACTTGGCTATACGTGCAACTGCTCATCTGATTGATACATCCTCACTTGATGTTGATATGGAGGATACCCATCCACCAGGAGATAATTCATCATATGATGCACTTCGTCTAAAACCGTCTGATCGTAGACGTGTCATGCACCTACTCGATAGACTTCATCTACTCAAAGAACCACGGGTCTATCGTCGTTTCTTCCACTCAAAGTTGGATGCTCGATTAGGACGAGTTAGACCAGAATCTCGAGATGTCATGGGATTGACACAAGTGAATGATAAAATGGGACAAGCAAGGGGAATGAACGAAGATTCGCCTCATCCGGAGGAACAAGTACCTGCTAGTAAACTTTTGGGAGATTCTACAACTAGGATTCATCACATTACCAATCCATTATTTTGCAAATTGGTCAATGATCGCTGCAATGGTAGTCCTGAAAATGAAGCTGAACGGAAGGGTTATATCAAACAACTCAAGGAATCCATTAGACTTGTGAATCGAGTAAGGCCCACAGTTGTAGTTGCATGTGGGTATTTCGACGACTCATGCCGTAAGATACTGTCAAAGGTGAATGAGACAGTGCCAGTGGTTCTTCATGATGGTACCTCCTTCTTCAACTTTTGGGTATATGGAGCACACTGTGTGGCTATGCCAATGAAATGTTTCAAATGGGATGGAAGTGAGGTTGAGGCTGACGAGGAATTACGAAGTAAGGCATTCGAATGGTTTCGAATGGAACTTGAACAAATCAAAACTGCTCGTAGTCACGGTTTTGTCTTTGTCGATGGAGACTCGAGAGAGATTCCAAGTGAATGGATAGCCAAGATGGGGAAGAGTCATATTTTAGGTCTATTGGGATTGTGCAATGGATTTGATTGTATTGTAGGAGAGGGAGAAAATGGCGATGCTAGTCTACAATTTGAAACCCGATATGTTGTCGCTGAACATGATACGAAGAATGAGAAGGGCAACGGTGGAGGAGAAAATGCAGATGATATGTCGGTCTCCTCCTCCTCTGATAGTGATGAAGATAGCAACGCACCAGAAGATGAACATGTGATGCACATTGTTGGCAGAGCTGAGAATGGAGTGCGATGCATTACTCCCCAAGAGGACTCAGAGCTGGTTTTCGATAGTGAAGTACTATTATAGACGAGCAGTTTATTAGATAGCGGGAGAAAGTCATCTCTACTTCAAGCATTGCTAAAGTATACACTTGAAATAAACTGTTAATCTAAATACCACCCAACTGCTCACATTGCTTCTCAACGTACATATATTGTGTTGTACTTATAAGTTCACGAAAGCCGCCACGGTTACATATTCTTTTGTATATACATCTTGTCTATAAGAATTAAACCAAACCTTCTCCGTTAGCAGAGCCAATGTATTTAAAGTCATCACAAAATGCAGCAGCTTTGTCCCTCTGATCACTCTTAATTTCATTTAGATATGCTTGGTAAGAACGCAGCGCTTTTGTGTAATCATCTTTTGTTGTATTCCCGTCCATGTACATGCCTTTGATGTTCTCTAGAGCATCTGGATTCCCATCCCTTGCTGCAATCGTGAAGTGCTTCAATGCCCTATCATGATTGCCTGCCTGAAACTCAATACAACCGAGATTGAACCTTGCAATTACACTTCCATTTATGGCTGCCAACTCCCAATAATGTGTAGCATTCTGCTCGTTAACTTCTCTGCCCATCATACCAATATTATAAACATTACCAATAGTGGAATGTGCCTTTGAACATCCAAGTTCTCCTGCCCGATGCCATAGTTCCAATGCCTTGGAATTATTTTGTGGTAATCCATTTAGTCCTTTAGCATAGTAACATCCCATATGATACATTGCTTGTGTGTCATTCAGATCTAAACGTTTCTCTAACCTTTTGATCCTCTCCTCAACATTACTTGAAGGTGGGGTTCTGCAATAGGGACACTTCTTTCCAGCAACTTTATTGCCTTGGTTATCATATAAAGGTGCATATGAGCACCCTCTGCATATAATTTTCCCACAGCAATCCATATAAACTATACCCGTACCTATATATGGCAATTGTAGGAAGCATATCGGACAATCTTCTGTTGGAGGTGGTTGTTTGAATAACTTTTCATCATGTAACTCAGCCGCACGCTCAGCAGCTCGTCTGAGATGTTCCTCACAATCTTTCTTATGTTTATGTCGATGTTTCTTCTTACATACTGCGTTGCAATACATGACTAAATTGCATTTGTTACATGTATTTGTAACTTCACTGCCCTCCTTTCCACAATTGGCACATATTGATATTGTTGTATTTTGACAATCTTCTTTTGGTGGAGAATCTTTAAAAATTAGCTCACCATCTTTAGATATATCCAACCATTTACCTTCTAACCTACGAAGACTGTCAAATGATAACCTACTAAGAATGTCCGATGCGGCATCAATACGAGAAGTATATAATGCACTGTCTTCTTTGCTATGCTCATTTTTTTGCTCACATGATGTGCTCATTTTCCTGTCTGCGCTCGCAGCTGAATCTCGCAAAGATAGTAATACTGACGACAATCTAATAAGCTGTGTTTGCTTTCTTTTATTATATAAAATGTATTAATTTGCCAATTAATGTTGTATACATACATCTGCAAAGGTATGTATGGATTCATGCCAATTTTGTAAATGACGAAACATAACTACTCTTCTCTAGCACACACCAATAATAGCAAACTAAGAAGTATAGAAGAGTATACGGCGGCGGAGGAGGTGATAGCACGGTAGACTACTCACTACATCTAACCCACGTCAAGTAGTTCGTAGTTCAGCTCTATAATGGTTCGTTCAATCGCTAAAATGGGCTCTGATTCACACACACCAAATTTTGCCTTGCTCGAAATCGTGTGTGGTTTACATTGCCTACTCCGTCTCACACTACCTTCATAATTCAATACGCCTCCTCGATAATACTCATTATCACCTTTACTACTAATAATCTATGTCTGCATCAGCCACCGCTAACGAAAACTTCACAAGTAAGTACATCAAATTGTTATTATTTCTCAACCGATATCATCAATTTTTGGGTGCACCTTGTGTAGCACAGATATAATGATCCCTGGCTGTATTTGGTATACCATTGATACTTTTCATTGGTGATGACTGGGATATATTGATTTGAGATTGTGTAGTTTGTCAAGGTCATCGCTCGCTTTATAACTACTTCTTTAACTCACATATCTTTTAACATACAATCTCAAAATAATATACTTATTACAGTGGAAACAGCCGCATCAGCCTCCGCAGAAGCATCATCCACAAGTGTTGATAAACGTCGTTTAAATACATGGGCACTACTATGTCTATTCTCAACATTGGCCTTAACAGCTCACGAAACAGATGATCAGAATATGAAACAATCACAAAATATTTACATTACAGTCACTACATCCATATCATTAATCTTTTCAGCATTGGCTAGTGTCGCACATGTTGGTAATATTGGAATTAGTGGTTTATTCGTTGGTACAATCCTTGAGGGTGTTGTGTCATTAATCCTAGTGGGATTATGGGCAGGTGCACTACCAATTATTATGGACCCCTCGAATGGATTGGCACAAATGTATGTCGGGAAGTCAGGTGGTGATGTTGCTGATTATCAGGCTACTATTTCCAATGCCAACTTGTACTTTACATCATGGGGTGCAGGCGTATGTGCCTTGAGTGTATTGGCAATGTACATTCGTGAACGTTTGGGTGGTGCTGGTGGTATGGGTATGGGTTACACTTCTAAATGGTACTTGTTAATGTTGGCAAGTGTTATTGTTGTTATTGAAAGTATGAGGTTTAAGAATCAGGTTTGTGCTATTGATGCTGGAACTGAGGATGTTACCTGTGGAAGAAACACATATGGATTGGCTACTGGTGAGTATGTATTGTTTGGGGTTATATGTGTTGTTGGGAACCTTTTTATTCTCTAACATTTTACTCCAATTCAATACACACAGGTATCATTGGATTAGTCGTCTCCTTCTTAATCTCCCTATTCTCATCCCTTGGACGTGATTCTGCTCTCATTACTACCGTTGCTGGATTTATCATGGCTGTTCTCTACACTCTATGTGCTGGTCTTTTGACTTTTGACAATGGTCCTGCTACATATGTTGGTAACCATTACTTCTCGGCTTGGGCTGGTTTCTTCATTTCATTTGCCGTCTTTGATAGCGTCTTGAAGGAGTTTTTGGGTGTGGGTAACGCGGCTGCTTCCACTCCTGCCGCTGAGAATGGAGGCGATGATGTGGAAATGGATAATATATAAATTGTCTATCTGAATGTCTTTTCTTTAGAAAGTAAAAGAAGTGGGTTTCGTTGTAAGAAGTTTACGCTGTGCCTTGAAGGGGTTATGAAGTGCAGTTAGAGTGGGATATATAGCTTCAGTTTGTGGCTTTTTATAATAGATCTTTGAAATAGATGGAATGTTACAGACCTATCCACATACTAGCTTCCATATCATGTCCCCCTTCATTTCGACATATGTATCAACTATTTCTCATCTGTGTCTATGGATAAAGTAAGCACACGAAGATTTATCGTGTCTACAAATACACAAACTTCTATTTTATTTCCTCGACAATATGCATTCTTCATGGATTTTGGATTCGACAACCTCATCTTCTTCTGCGACCACGACGTCCTCCCTCCTCGTCATCTAAGCGGAACATGGAACTAAGCTCACTTAAGGCAGCTTGTTTCTTCTCCACGCTCTCTGCTCTTCTTAAGTGTGACATGGGACCGTGCAACATCTTATTGACAATACCTCTCGACAGTCTTTCGACGGCTTCAAGCTCTCTATCAGAGAAGTTGTCATTCTGGGATAACTTTCTAGTACATTTCTTAAGTTCTTCTTGACGGAACATGTTGGCACGTTCTTGGAGTTGGTTGATAGTAGGAATAGCCGACAGAGATTCACGCCAACCAGTGAATGAACTAGCCTCTTCCTTCAGTAGGTGCTCTGCCTCAATCATCTCGCGTTGACGCATGGCAGTATTCTTGGCCACAACAGCCTTGAGATCATCGACATTGTATGGAATGACTGCTGGGAGCTGTTGATTTCGAGTATTAAAATGTTAGCTAAAGATCTTGTAAACAGTATAATCAAGAGAATACACACAGTGAATAATATAACTTACCTCGTCACTGTCTGGTCCAATATTTCTTGGAACAGCAATATCAACCAACATTAAAGGACGACCACTGTCTAGACCATTCTCTTCTAACGAAGCCTTATCAATAACATAATCCGGTGAGCTAGTGGCAGTAAATACGATGTCGCTCTTCTGGACAACATCCCAGAGTCCATCCTCCAAAACAATTTCAATATCCACATCAGGGAATTGTTCTTGTAACTCCATAGGACGAGCCATGGATCGATTAACAATTGCAATCCTCTCCAACCCCCTACTTGCCAAGTGGGTAATCAACAACCGTGTCATGGTACCAGCTCCAACCACAGCCAACCGAGCTTCTGAGAATGGGAGGTTCAAATCTTTCAAGCAGCGCATCTCACTAAGTTCAACGGCAGCAGATGAGATACTAACTGATCCCTTGGAAATGGCAGTCTCACTACGAACACGCTTCCCTGCCGCTACAGCATTATTCAATAATCGGCTCAACACCTTACCACCACAACCATCATCTTCAATAGAATGTAAATGGCACTGACGAACTTGACTTAAAATCTGTCCCTCACCAACAATTAATGAATCCAACCCACCAGCAACACGCATTAAATGCCACACGGCATCATCCCCCTCCAACATGAAGATATTACGTCGTAATACACTCACGGGCAATTCCGATCGTTCTGCTAGGTATTCCATAACACGTGCATTAGCCTCATGTGCATCACTTGCCGCGAAGTAAATTTCGAATCGATTACATGTTGATAGTACCGCGGCCTCCTCAACTTGTCCAGTGGAACATAGGAGGTTGGATTGTTCATTCCATTCATATTCAGGAATGGCAAGCTTTTCACGTACCTCAACCTGAGCGTGATGGATGGATAGACCGATGACATGTACCTGTAATCCTTTGGAGGCTAGTTCGAGACGTTCCTATACAAATTGAAGGGGGGGGTTAATATTGTGAGTGTGAGAATATATCTTTTGCTAAATTTTCACTGTGATCTTCCTCCTTATTTAATTTCCTATAACCACTCAGTGTATATCTTAATTGAAATTCCTTTCGCTTACTCTAGTGTGTAAACTATAACTATATAACTCACCTGTTTAGTCTTCTTTCTCTTTTGACCATTAACAACAGTGGTACCATCCAATGTAGCTGCCATTAATTCTGAATTGCTACTACTCTTTCCAATAGTCATTCTATTATTAAGTGTTGCGGTCCTTCCAATTGGAGATGGTGCTGCCTGAAAGGCAGATGACCCCCCGGTTATTGTTGCTAATGCTAATATTGCTAATGATAATTTCATTTTGATATGTTATTTATTGTTTGCTATTTTGGGATATTTAGATATGATATACTGTTAATATGTTTGTGTATTTTTATATATCGGTGTGTATATTGTCCATGAGTTCCGGAATTGCAATAGAAGCATAAGAATCGAGTATAAAGAAAAGGTGAGATGTTAATGATATTGATATACATATAAAATATAAACAATCAGCCAAATAAACTACTCGATATACCACCAAACCAAAAGCAATCCACTGTATCATAACATAGATACTAAAGCTATATCTTATATCCATGTTGAGCTTGGTAGAACATTTTATATTCGAATGACTCGACATATACTTCAGTTCATTGCAACACTCCTCCCCCTCATACCAAACTCCTAACAATTTCATAACTATAGACGCACCTTAAACTATAAAACTAACAATACTAATGGATGGATGATATAACCAAACTTCAACATACAATGCAACAAAGAGGGTCGGCAAGTGAAGAGTGGAGAAGAAAAAAGGTGTGAGTGAAGAGAGAAAACTAACTTGAAGGATACCGCCTTAGATCTTTACGTGGTATCTTTTACTCAATTTCAATTGGTAGTGGTCCAGTGAAGTTGAAGTGATCTAGGATACCGCCCAGCCCTTGTGAGGACCAGTTACTTATGTGTAGCTTTAGTTGGTGCTGAAGGAAGTGTCAAATGCCGCGGAAACAAAAGAGTAATAAGTCGGTGAATACTGGCAGTGGCAAAGGTCAAGCTCAATCGTCATCATCCAAACATCAAAGTAATGATGAATTTCCATCACATCTTCTAACTTCAAAGAACAATCAACATCATTGCAAAACCACAAATATTGAAGCATTGGTACCAAATGCAGTGTATATAGCTCGGAATGCATTATCATCAAAAGAGTGTCAAGAATGGATTAATTATGCAGAATCTAGTAATAATTTCGATGCAGTATCACACCCTGCAACTAAATGGATAGCCCATAGAGAATGTAGTCGTATACAGAAGAATGACTGTAACATGGCACATCGATTATATCAAAGGATACTACATATAGTTAATGATATATCACCACAATTAGATATATTTGATAAAGCATCACTATTATCAAATGATACAAAATTTGGTAGATACTCGGCATTTTTAAGTGAAGGCAATGATACTACCAACTCATCAAATAATGCTAAACAATTACAATATCAACCAATTACATGCAATGGTAATTTGCGATTATATAAATACGACAAAGGACAATGGTTTGGTAAACATGTAGACGAATCAAACAAAATTGATTCATCTAATATTAGCAATCCATTTGATTTCTCAGATGATAATGATGTGAAAGATGCACAAACTGAAATCACTGTTCTATTCTATTTATCGACATGTACTGGTGGTGCTACAAGATTCCATCTACCACATTCTGGTAGTAAGAAGAAGAGGAATAGTAAGAATGATACAAGTGTTGCTTTTGTTCCCGAGGAGGGAGCAGTTCTTTTACATATACACGGCGATCGTTGTCTAGAACACGAAGCAGAGCCTGTATTGGACGGTGTCAAGTACGGTAAGTATGTTATGTTCAAGAGATATTAGTACATGTAAAGATATTGTGCTCGTTCATGATTCTTATTTGTTTTATCTTTGCTACAAACGCAGTACTCAGGACGGATGTTGTGTATGGAATCAAGTAAAAACCTAAAGTAAGGTATCATTATCTCTAGACTCATATTAACCTCTTTTCTTGCCTTTCTTCTTACCCTTTTTCCCTCCCTGCTTCCCCTTATCTTTCTTACTAGGGCTCTGCTGAGCTGCTGCTTTCTTCTCCTCCTCCTCGTTATCCTTTGGGATCATGATCTCCACCTTTGGATATTGAGTCAAAAGCATTGATTCTGTTTGCTCGTCAAGCTTATTCAATTTCATAACCTGTTCAACAATAATGAAACGATCCTGGTCATCTTCGGTATCCAATTCAACTCGAATCTGAAGCCACTCAAGCTCCACCTTCTCACCAACCTTCAAGTATGCAAGCATATCTGAAACAGCAGTATCATCACTTGTCTGATCGGCTAGAAGGTTTGTTTGTGTATCAGCTGAAGCAGTATCAGGTAAAGTGAATTCTTTAACTAATCCGGATGCAAGATCAGCCATTAGATGTGCACGCAGATACTTTTTGATATGAAATCGAGAGGAGCCTTGGAATATAGCAATGCAGCGGTGAGCAGAGACTGGAGTTGTTGATACTGGTGCCGATTGGAGGAGTTGATTCTTTTTCGACTTTGGTGCCAGGACTTCAATTTCAAATCGTCTTAGACGTGCAGCTACTTCATCCTTATCCTTTCCGTCCGCCCATTCATCAATTAAATCAAGAGGCTGTGAACCTAGGAATAACTTTTGATAAACGGCCATCTCGTCATCAGTCAAAACACAAGCTTCCAGGGCAGCAAGTATAGAAGTGTGGTTCATGTCTTGCCCTATCACAACAAGCTCTGTACGCCTATCACCAAAAGGACCGTGCCATATATGTTCATCCTCCTGTTTTAGAGGAGGGCGAACCTCGCTTGAACCAGAGATTGCAGCAAGCCAAGGAGAACGGTATGAGACAGTAAATCGTTGTCCTGCCAAACTTGCAAAGCATTCTTGCCAATGACTTTGCCTATTTCCTAACCAAACCAAGCCTTTCGAGCGAATTACACTACGAGCAGCCTTATGGTGGTCTTCACTGAGGAGTACTTGATGAGATAGAGAAGTTGCTCCTCCATGTAGATGATGTCGTTTCTCCATGGCAGTTTTGAGTTCATTAAACCTCTGCATGTTGAATGGCCTACGACTCCTGAATGTTATAGAAGATATGCCATACTCAACTGTCTCTGGCGTGTGTTCCCCCACCCTTGCTTCTTGCAACCAGCCTGGATGTTGTTCTGCCTGAAATTCATAACATGTGCATCAGATAAGGAGTTGAGAAAGTAGATCAAATAGACTCGTACACAACCACACTTACCTCTTCCATATTAAACAAGTTGGTTCCTAAAAGAGAAGATGGCTCGACTTGACCATAAGTAGCTTCAATGAGATGTGCGTTTGGGTTAAACCTCTGTAATGTAGCCAAGAGTCTCTTCTTATCCGCATCATTCATCAAGTCAGTTTTGTTCATAACTATGACATTAGCGAATTCGATCTGGTCGCAGAATAAGTCAGCAATTGTCCTTGAATCTTCTTCACCAGTTTCCCAACCCCGGTCCTTTAACGTATCCATAACATGCAATTCCTCCATGAAAGAAGATCCATCTACCACTGTAATTAATGTATCAAGTTTAGCCACATCTCCGAGTGAGGTACCGTGAACATCTTTAAATGTAAAGGTCTCAGCCACAGGTAGAGGTTCACTTAATAATTAGGAATTATTAGGTTAGGGTTAAGATGCCAGATCACGAGAATTAAGACTTCATATACCAAATAATAAGACTTCATGATATACCAGATCATACTCACCTTATCCCAGAGCTTTCAATAATGACGTAATCTAAATCGCCCCTAACTGCCAAGTTGGCTAGATTGATGAACAAATCCTCACGGAGAGTACAACAGATACATCCATTCGACAAAGCTACCATTTTCTCGTCTGTCTCGACCACACTTGAATCGAGTACTAGTAGATTGGCATCTATATTAATATCAGCCATATCATTGACTATTACTGCAATGCGTTTACCTTCACTGTTGTGTAAAAGATGTTGTAACACTTTACACATGGTGTAAATTTGATATGAGATCTGATGAGATCAGAAATAATCGTATAAATATGATATGAACACATGATATTCGTATGAACACATGATATGTATGCACATTGCAATAAATGTATCACATTGCAAGATAATCTATGAAAGAACACATGATATAACCAATATAAAGTACACAATATACTTACCGGTAGTCTTTCCAGCTCCCAAAAATCCCGAGAGGACCGACACCTTCAGCTTATCATTTCTTGTATCATCATCGACATTTTTCGACTGTTGAATTGCAGTTGCTGCTTCTCTCACTGCTTCCATGGGGCTAACCCCATTTTGCTGCTGATTTGTCTCTGCCATTGTGTACTTAAACGAGTTGGAATAGTATGATAATGGGAGGGTAAACAACGCTTATACTGACGACAATGGCCACCATTTATCCTAAATCCTAATCTCATTCTATAATTGAAATTTAGCGATCAAACAGGATCATAAATCATAAATCTACGGCTTAACTTATATAACAACTATTTACGATTAGCATGGGCAAACGAAGAGGTGATAGGGGTAGGAGGAGGGGTAAGCAGCAGAATAATAATGGTGGCGTCGAGAGAGGAGAGCGCCAATATAATATTGGCAGTCAACAAATTATAAAATCAAATGTTGACCCTCCAGAGAACTACAGACATTGTGGATATCATATAACAGATGCTGCTAGCACTGATCCTCCTGACAATACTAACAATTATTCATACTCTGAGGAATCAGATGAAGAAGAAGAGACATATACACAACAACATACACAACAAAAACATAATATATATCCACAGCAACATACCCATGAGGATCATACATTTACACAATTTCATATACAACCATTGCAACAAAATAATACTTATGACGATGCATCTCAAAGCAGTAGTAGTAGTAGTAGTTCTGAAGATTCTGAAGATGCTCCATTATTCGCGTCCTCCAATTTCTCTTCAGCAACAGATAACTATACAAATGAACATATTAAAGGAGTAGAATATGGTGTCGATTATTTAGAATCAAGAGCTGAGCGGAAAGAACAAGAACGACGGCATCAATTTGAGATTGAACAACAACGTGAGTTGGAACGTCGATCGAAATGGTGTTGGGAAGATGACGATGATGATGAATGGCAGGATGATGTCGATTTTGATAGTAATTATCATCAACAGACAATCTTTAACAAATGTAGAAGACGGCGGAAAGGAAAGAAGTTTATGTTTATATTTGCAATAATAGTAGCGTCGTCTATTGCATACCATCATCAACGGAGTAAATTTAACACTTCATCAATGAGTAATGAAGATGATATAGAAGGAGAAGAATATATTGGTACTACGCCGTCATCACGATGGGGTAATCGGAATAATGATAACTTTAAATTTGACAATACAACTGCAAAAGAAAAGGAAGAAGAGCTTGAGAAATGGGAAGATTATGAGACAGAGGTTGCAAATGTATTAGCGGATGCTAGCGCTGACTGGGATATATATAAGAGTGGCGGTGGTAGAAAGGATGATGACACTGATAATGATGATGCAAGTGATGAATATAAAGACCATTGGATACAATACTTTGACAAAGCGTCACAAGGCTATTACTATTATCATCGAGAGTCAAATACTACACAATGGAAGAAGCCAGAAATAGTTGAAGGGACAGTATTACTAGGTATAACATATGGTACTGGCAGTGAATATGTTGTTGAATCCAATAGTATTAATAAAGAAGAAGAAAGTTTGACCGAAGAAAGTGCTGACACCGACATATCAGCAACTTTAGAAGTAGAAGAAGAAGATTCTGACTTTAATGCCGATCAAGTACTAGACCATTATAGTGAAACGTTTTGGCGATGGAATCACCCGTACAGAACGGGATCAGAGAATAGCGAGTGGGGAGGAGTCGATACCCCCGTGTACTTTCGTATCCCTTTATCAGGAGGTACTACTATGGAACAGATAATGACAAAGTGCTACGGCGCGATAGTGGCAGGTACTACGGGCTCAAGCAAGGATGGACAGGAAGTACTCAGTCGAAACATAAGCGATCACTTATCGATTATCACACTAGATGATGGCACTCACTATCTAAATATAGATGTGGCAACTAAAGGTGGGATTGAGATTGCCAAGAAAGCAGGGCTTGGATCTAGTGGTGTTGCTGATGTCATCATGACCAGATACTTGTACAATGCTGCGACTCTCTTTGAGGAAACAGGACATACTGGCAGATGCTTTACAGTGCTAAGACATCCTGTTGATCGAGCTATAGCTGTGTTTCACTCACTAAAGAGAAACAATGTTAAGGCAGTCGCCGATATGTCACTGCATCAGTATGCAGAAAGTAATTTATCAGAAGACAACTGGATGGTACGGATGATAACAAATACAATGAATGAGAAGCTAACACAACATCATCTGCAAGTTGCAAAAGAAGTAATTGGGAGAAAGTGTTTAGTAGGATTCATTGACAACAATAAGTTTGAAGAGACAATGGAGAGGTATACAAAGTTCTTTAGATGGGAGCATGTACACTCAATCAATACACATCATATTGTGGGTACCACCGCCACTGATACTGGAATTGACGAAAAGCAAGCATGTGCTACCAAATTGATAAAGACAGGCGTGAACAGACATCAGTATGAACGCGTAGATGGGAAATCAGAGGCATGGCAGCTCTTAAAAGCTCGTAATCTTCTCGATTTAGAGTTGTACAACTATGCAGAGGCTCTATATGTTAAGCAAGCTATTGTATACGAAGAAATGGAACGGTATAGGTTAAAGAGATAACATTAAACTAAATTGATTGAAGCTTTTAAGTTAGGCTACAACATCTTTTTCTCAGCTAACAGATAACATAAATCAAAACGTTATATGCACATTATTCTTCTCTCATCTATGCCGGTTCTTCTCTAGGCTCAACCAGAATCTCATTGACAGCGCACCTGTATAAAAGATAGACATGTTGTATGAGTTGTTGATTGTATGCACGATACATAAAACAAAGACGTGCACAGAGCAAAATATACTTACCACTCTGGCTGTGTGACTGCATAAATGACTGCCCTACCAATATCAGCAGGCTCGAGAACCTTGGCACCGGTTGGCTCACCGTATGCTTTAAGTGCATCTGAATCGGTAGATGTTGCAAGAAGAGGAGTCTCGACATTGCCAGGTTGAATACAAGTTACACGCAATCCAGTACTTGCTGTCTCTGCTCTCAAACTCTGACTGACTGCCTCAACAAAGAATTTTGAGCCAGAGTATACTCCGAGGCCAGCAAAGGCCTTTCGTCCAGCATCACTTGTAATATTGACAATATGTCCTTTACCCCTCGAGAGCATAGATGGGAGTATGGCTCCAATTCCATACATAGTGCCTTTGCAATTAACATTGATTGTCCTCTCCCACTGATCAAAATTGGTATTCTGCATCAATGTAAAGTACATCACTCCGGCAACGTTCACGAGGATGTCAACTGGTCCAAGATTTTGTTCCGCCTTCTCCACGAGTGTTTGGACATCCGAGAGTTTTGTCACGTCTGTCTTCACGATGACAGCCTTTGAAGTAGTGCCCACGCAGGCCTCCCTTACTATATCTCGTGTTTTCTCCAATTCATCAACTCGTCTAGCCCCCATTGCTACATGAGCGCCAGCCTTGACAAGTGCCGCTACAATGGCCCTGCCGATTCCGGAACTTGCACCTGTAACGACGGCAACCTGACCTGCTAGTGGACCTGCTGGGGCGTCAGTTCCTGTTGGATCAAATTGAATTGCTTCATTGGCCATCATCACATCATCTTCTGGCATTATCGACTTGAAGTATGTCTCGTAGTAGGATTTACTTACCAGACCATTACGTTTCAATGGCGAGCCAATCTTGTTTAATTCAGCATCAAAGACAGAGCAATCAAGTGTTGGTACCTTTGTCAGGTATGTTTGGCAGTCTTCTAGACCCGAGATGAATGAGAATAGAGCAGTGACAGAATCATCGTTGGCTCCCATTGCAGCATCTTCGAGTGCACTAGACCATGATTCGAACTTTGCAGATGGAAGCTGACGGTTTGCTACACTGTTGAGGTATTGGAATATATCTTTAAATGGTGTAAAACCATCTTGTACGCAATTGAGTACATGACCCTTCTTCAATGTTTCCTCGTGTGATCCAAGAGAGATCAAGGCTTTGGAGGCAAAATCAACCGGAGTGCACTCAAAGTTCCAGGTAGGAAGATCGAGTACCTTGCCAATACGAAGGCATCCATTAAGAATCATGGCTTGAAAGTCTAGCGAGTTTCCACTTGCCGTCACTGAATCCCAACCAATGTTTCCAAAACGAATAGTCAATGTAGATAGACCCTTGGTACTTGCCTCTGTCACCAACTGCTCTGCAGCCCACTTTGAAAGACCTACAAGGTGAAGAGAGATGAAGATGAAAGATGTGAGTTTATCTGGGGTAACACAAATACAGTGCACCCCATTATTATTCGACACGTACCATAACCATTGCTCGATCCAAGTCGATCGGGAAGGCAAGAAATACCCTCATTCTCCATAAAGACCTCATCAGATATGGATGGGAAGATACCATTAGACGACACATACACCAATGAAGTACCCTCTTTACAGGCAGCCGCTAGCTTGATTGTTTCAAGAGTTCCTCCAACATTAATCTCTTGCATCTTTCCGTCATATGGGGCAGTGAGAGAAACCATTGCACCACAGTGAATGATGAAGTCTACACTAGCTGATACACGATTCCAGTCAGCTTGAGCCAAGCCAAGGTTCTTGAGTGACAAATCACCTTTTTCCAGTACCACCCTCGAGTGATCAACATTTAGTCCGTACTTTTCTGCATTCTTACGAACAATATCAGGATCTCCAGACCGAACGAGACATGTCACAGTTGCCATTTTATTAACCTCCAAGACTTGAGCAAGGATGTGCACACCAAGGTACCCAGTTGCTCCGGTGAGAAAGATTGACCTTGCAGAGCTTGCAGTAATGGCAGTTGAAGTTGAGTGAAAGGTCAAGTCCGAGGGGAGAACAGCATCTTGTCTAACCCTGGAAACAACTTCATTATTACTTTGTTCTGTAGGACCAACAACCGACCAACTGTTATCAGTACCCTTACTTTCAATAGAATCTGAATTCTCTTGTTGTTCAGCCCACTGTTTCACAACCTCCATACTACTACTCTGCACAGTAAGATTATCCCGAAACAGTCTAGCCGCAGATAGTCGGACTCCAAAGCATTTATTGATCAACGATACCAACCGAGCAGCACTTAACGAGTGGCCTCCTTCTTCTTGGAAGTTACTCTCGACAGATATTGAAATAGTATCATCTGTCACAAGGACACATTCCCACAATGCAATCATGGCACTTTCCACATCAGGAAGAGGAGAATCACTAGGAACACGAAGATACTTTGCCAACTTTCGTAATGATGCTGAAGAATAAGCAGTGGGGAGTGGAGCTGCATTGTTAGCAGTTGTATGTGTCTCAAAGTTCAATTGAAGACTTCTCATCATAGCCCTACGATCTTTCGTCTGAGCTTGGAGTGCTTTCCTATCGAGCTTGGCTCCTACCGCAGCAACAGGGAGTGACTCAACTTCAATATATACGCTTGGAACCATATAATGAGCAACATGACCATCAATGGCACGTCGGATTTCTGGACATGCACCATTTCGTGTGTCGATGTTCCAATCAGCAAGACGAGTGTCGCCCTCTTTATTATTGTGATCACGAACGAGGTATGCAATCAACTGTTTGTCTTCACTACCCTCTTCGCCATCAGCCACAACTACACAACTTGATAGCTTAACATGGTCCACTAATGCAGTTTCAACAGCCCCCAGAACGACTGAGTAGCCACGAATTTTCACCATAAAGTCACATCGGCCAAGGATTTCTAGTTGACCATTGGGTAAGAACCGTGCCCTATCACCAGTGCGATACATCATGGGAGGTCTTGAATCATCACCTTCCTTCTTTGTCAGGAATGGATCGGGAACAAATCGAGTAGCAGTCAACTCAGGCAAGTTCAAGTACCCTCGTGCAAGCATTTCACCACCAACAAACAACTCGCCTGCCTCACCAAATGGAAGAGGTTGACATTCCTCATCGACAATGTAACAAGGCGTAGAAGGATAACCAACTGGACAGAATTTATCCGATGATGACAAGTCCAAATCGCTTGCAGTTAAATCCAATGCAGCAACCTCATGACATTCCGAGATGGAGTACAAATTTAAAAGACGAACCTCCGCCAATGAATCAATAACCTTTTTACGTAATGCAAGACTAACCACTTCTCCATTCAAGTAAATCTGCCTTACGGTCTTGAGACGACTACGAACATCTTTCAAATCAACTGTTAACAACATATTCTCGAGTAATGATGGTGTGAATAATATCTCTGTAACATTGAATCTTTCAATCTGACTTGTTAATCGTTCTCCATCAAAGATATCATCTGCGGGCACCGGAAGTACAGTCCCACCCCTCATTAATGGACGTAAACATTCCCAGACGAAGAAGACATTACATGCCACAACATCTCCTTGTCCATAATCTGATAACGTACGAAATCGCCACTCGTATGAAACAGCCGGGGCTCTATGTGGATTGGCAATTCCTTTAGGCTGACCTGTCGTACCTGATGAATAAACAACAAATGCAAGATCATCTAATGATACTCTGTTGGGTTCTTCACCTTTCTCTGCCCATCCATTTGAATACCTTTCCCATAATGTTTCCCACTCGGCTTCATCTTGACTAGAGGAACTTAATCCATCCTCCTGATGCGATGAGTCGTCTTCACAAACAATTGCCATTTCTCCTGCAGCGGCAGGTAATTTTCGTACATGTTCGAGTGTCGTACATACTGCTGTTGGCTTAGCATCGTTTAGGACACGTTCAACCATGGGTGTTGGGTATGCCAATTCTAATGGAACATACTAAATAATGATATGAGAGTATATAATAATAATTGTTCAAGAACATAAGAATGTGGAATTATGTGTTTAGTGAAATCATACAGGGGAAAGCATATTCATAATATACATATACAAACACAAACTTTTAACTTACAGCACCACCAGCACTCAAGGCAGCTAACATACTAACAACATATCTAGGACTTGGGTCCATGAATATAGCAACAACTTTATCAGCCGATGTGCCCGCGGCACGTAATTCAGATGCTAATGATAATACCTTTAGTTGTGTTTCACGATATGACCATACTTTACCAGTTACGGCGTCAATTAGACATGGTGCCGTTGGTGTTTTGATAGCTTGGGCGTGGAATGCCTCATGTACCATTGTTGGTTGTTGGGCGTCATTATTATTTGTCGCCATGTTTAATTTTGTGTGTTTGTGTTTTTTCTGTATTGTTATTCAGGTTTGACATATGATATGCACAAATGCATGTGTGAGGAAGAGTAGATATTTGTTAGCAGTGATATTGAATTTAAAGTAATATTAATACCACAGCCACATAACACACATAGGTATTATTATGTATGAGAAGCAGTGTAAACCAACAGTTTGTCATTGGCATGACAAAGAAGTTTTTTTGATACTTTCATCTAAATCTAAATATATAAATAAAAAAACAGAAGACAGATCACTAACCTACTACCGCCGAGAGGAATTGTATACAAACACTTAAACTGCGGTAAACAATTCTTATCCTAATATTACAAACATTATTGTTGGTGCAGATGCAACAACTGTCTTTGTTTGATCTGAGTGCGTGGCAGCGAGGAAGGTTCTTAGTAGATTTATTAATCTATGTATCAGCTTGAATTATTGGATTGAAATGTTTTGTCTTGCTTAGTCTTATGTAATATACTGGGGCAAAGCCAATAGGTTGCCATTTCACCAAATCGTAAGCTAACAAGCGTGCCCTTCTCCTACATTCACATTTTGGTCATGAGCTCATAATAATATGTATAAAGCCTAACAACTTCATTTATTCTTGTTTTCAATTCAGTCTTCTTTTTCTCGTCTACCTCAGCATCCAAATCAGCTCTAAGCTGTACCATTTCATTCTTTGCTTCTTCCCACTTATCCTTCCACTTTTCCTTCAACCTACGTTCTTTTGTTTTAGGAGCAACAGATGCTACCTTCTTCTTCTCCTCCTCGTTCTTCTCTTTCGTGACACTAACGACACCATCTTCGTCTACCTGTTGAGGTACGACTGCAGACTTTCTCACAGTAGATGATTTCATTTGATGATGTAACTCTGGCTTGTCACGTTGGAACCAATCATGTCGATATGCCCCCGAGTCGGGACCCTTGGTGATACGACTGAATCCGTAACGATTCAATTGTCGTTGGAAGGAACGGATCTTGTTACTTTTAAAATACCGTGGCAATATATCAGTAACGAACCGATCATTATCCCTAACAGTAAATGCATCACCCTTGGTTAACCACGAAACAATCGATGCATCCTCCTTCTGCAATATAGCATACAACTTCTTTGGGAATGAGGCGATGGCCTTCTTCTCTTCCTTTCGTACCTTCTTCTTCTCTTCCTTTCGTGCCTTCTTCTTTATGCACACTTGTTTTTCTGATGAGATGTATCACAGCATGAGATTAGTTTACACACAAACAGTAAGTATCACCAAGAATCATCTACTCACCGATATGATAATCTAAACGCTGTTTCCTACTAAAACCCTTTGTACAATGCGGACAAGTATAAATGCTTTTACTACTTTTACGACGTAATTTTTTCATCTCGGCCTCATCTATAAAGTTAGAAAAGATATGGATTCATTAGCATATCATTATAAACATGCATATGCACATATAATTACACTTACACTCCCCCGGTTTAAAGAAGCGGTACCCTTGTTCAGCAAGAGAAATTCTATCAAGAATTACGTCCATAGGCACGTCCTTCTTAAAACCCCATAAATTGATATATTGTATCTGTTTAATGATTTCAACTTCATCCGGTTGGTAGGTATTATTTGTGACTGCACCAGCGGCATTAGAAATATATGATTTAACATCAATGACACTATCTATATCAAGCACAGTTTCTCTGATATATTCTTTAGTTGCCACAATTTGTGTTGTTGTTGTGGCTGCTGTTGTTGAATTGGATAACTCGGGAACAACTGCTGCAGTGGTATTGGCAGCACCACCACCACCATTATTATGTTGTAGTGATTGATGTGAAGGTGTTTCTTCATTGTTAGAATTGTTTGGTGTGGCAGTAAGAGGAGTAACCTTAGAGTTAGTAATAGGAGGTGATGCATCCATAGAACTTATCTCCTCGGTAGTTCGTAATTCTGAGTTGCTTGCCAATACTAATTCATCATCGATTGATGAATTATTCCCCTCAAGACAAGATGCAACCGGCAGTACTAAATCATCATTACTATCGATTATTGCATCTGAAGTAGTACAGGAGGAAGGGACTGCAGCATTAGCACCAGAACCACTACCACTACTACTACCGACAGAAGGGGTATTATCTTCATCAAAATATAATTCTGGGGTGTTTGATTCTGTTAATTCCTCATCAGAAGTCGAATTAATATTCCCTGTTGATAATGTAGACGACGGTACTACTAAATCACCACCACCTCCTCCACCACTACTTCCTCCTCCTCCAAAGAAGGCATTAATATCATTACAATCTTTTACCATATCGGATACAACGCCAAGTAATCGTATTGCTTCATCCTTCCGCTGTTCAGGAGGTGTATCGTTTAAAGACAATCTAGCCATCAGAAGAAGAAAAGAATCGGCTGCTGTATCTTGATTGGTATATTCTTTATCACTTCTAAGAGGTGGTACCTTATTTCTCATATCACCAATTCCTAGAGATAATTTAACCATAGTATGTAATCTATTTCTAATCGAATTATATTCTGCTGCTTTGTCCCCGTCTAGTAATTTATAATGATTAGGATCTCGTAGTGGAGGTATTGAGGCACCCATCCAACCATAATGGGAAACCCAATCCGGATGGTCTCCATTATTTTTAAATGGTGCAACAGAAGAAGAAGAAGAAGAAGGTAAAACACCATTATTAAACACAGTCAAACTCTCATCTGGAGAATAATTATTGTCTCTTTGTCGTTTTGGTTGAGGTGTTGTTGTATCAGTTTGATCACCTACTAAATTATCAACATAATTATCATCTTTCCATGGGTTGGAGGAGACTGGTAGATTCACCTCCATCATATCCGTAGCCATCTTGTTCAATACTCTCTACTGCTTCATCTTATTACATCACAGCAAGAGGGTAACGGAAAAGATACCATAGGATACCACTGAGCCAACTCTCATAAAACCGAAACTGCGGCCCTCATCGTCACTATTAATACAAATTATATACAATGGAACTGTCTCAGATGAATCAACATGCGGTGGAAGTAGTTAGTCCACTAACAGAAGAATATCTTCTATCCTTGACGCCCGATAAAATTACTGACTTATCCAAATCACAGGCCAAAGATATAATAAGTAAATATTATACACAAGATGGTATTAAAACAACTCCAGTAACAAAAGAAATGGAATACCAAATTGACCTTCAAACAATAATATTAGAGAATGCATATATTTTGGCACAACTTAGTTTGCAACCTCCTCCATTAATAACATCACAAAATGTTGTCGAGAGAACTACATGTGCAACATTCGGTAATGGCCCAGAAAGTATTACATTATTGGGTATTATTAGGGTATCACCTGGCGGTGAATTCAGTGCTGATGGATATAGTAATGACGGTTCGTCTCAGTTCCTTCAAATATTATCATGTGGCAAATTATATGCTGATGTGCATAATGTGACAGTTAATGTGGAAAGAGTATTCATATCTATTGGTGTAGATCGGCGATTGGCTGAAGAATCATTTGCTCTAGCTGAGCTTACCCGATTTTTGGGTAGAATTGATCATGATAACGTTCTTGTGGTTGCAGTAGATTCCATGCGTCTTGGTTTATATACATCTACAGTGCAGAAAACAGAAGTACTTATAAGAGGAAGATGCAAAAATGCAAAAGTTAGGTTTATTGGATCATGGGGATTAGTTAATAAGGATGACAGTGGACAAGAGTTGCATACAGCATTATCAAAAGCAGTAGAAAAGAGAGAAAAGGAACTCAGTGATGTATCCGACAAGTACTCAAAAAATAATGCTGGTAAATCGGTTGATGTTGATACTGCTGATGGTGTTAAAGATCAGATACGTACCAAGGAGAAAAGGAAGGAGATTAGAGAGTCTATGGATACAAATAATGCTATCAAGAATGCAGGAAATCTTGGTATATTATTATTGGACCATCTTGGCTACAATCAAAAGCTTCCTATCGACCATCCGTCAAATAAAGCATCAACACTAGAGATGATTAGACAGAAGTGGGTAGAGGTAGTGTACAGATCGTCAGGAAGGATACGACAAGCCAATCCGAATAAAATAGGTCGTGATAGGGTATTAGAATGGAGTAATAATGAATGTGATGAAGAACAGGCAGCCAATGAGTTTCTGCAATTCTATAATAAAAACAAACGTGAATTGGGTATAGATGCATTCATACAACAATATCTTCCTAATGCCAATGCACAAGACATAGTGGCTAACTATGCTCGAACAAGTACCAAGGGAATGAATCCAGATCATCAAATTGCTGTTAATTGTGCATGTGAGTTTATTTTACATGATGGGAACATGCCTGATATAACAATTTGTGATTTGGCAAAGCGTAGGGAAAGGATAGGTAGTCCTGCTTTTGTTGTGTTACTGATTTTGGCTTGCAGTGGATTTGTAAAGCGTGGAGTTATGGCAAATCCAGTACGTGCCTCAAGTGAAATAGATGAACTTGATGTTATGAAAGAGTTGGAGAAGTTGTTTGCACCAGGTTTGGACTTCTTTTCCTTCTCGGAATGCATTGGAAAACCTCACAAAGATCTATTTGAAGCCGAACACAAACGTAAAGAAGAGATTGCAGTGATAATGGTCAGATTCAAGAATGAGATTCTGAAATTGGAAAAGAAGCTGCTCCTCAGTACTGATGAAAGAATGCTGTATGATAACATGAAGCTCATTTATCAGACAATACCAAGTGTGTATCTGGAAGATGCCGCCTACGAAGAGGAATGGGATGAGGACGAGGAGAGTGATGAGGAATGGGACGAGGAGAGTGATGAGGAATGGGATGAGGAGAATGATGCGGACTCTTATGAGGAGAGTGATGGGGATAGTGTGAACCAACCGTAAATATAAACAATGCGATAATCGAAATAAATGCTCCTAATAACTCCAAGTGTTTTTTCACCATAATTTATTATCTCACGTGGTCTTAGGCTAGCTCATGTGTTGTGTCGATATCTATGTACCTACCTAATAATTCCCATCCAAACAATAATTAGGTCTTACGATAGTGTTTCCAATCGATCACATCAGCAGCTATTGTATGGGGTTATCTGTATATATCTACATCTATTAGCATAAGTGTATCTTACATCATAGGTACTTATCATACAACTACGACTTCTTACATTTACATCATAAGTTCTCAGGTTAATACTTGAATCATATGCAATAGATTGTAAACATCAACGGGCTGTCAAATTTAGTATATTTTATCAAAGAAGATATCGAATTGATTCAGAAAGAGTCTGTGAGATAGTTATTGTGCAACACAAGTGAAGGTACAGTATCTTACATCAATCATCTTGACTATCAATCTTAGCATCAGTATTAGTATAATACAGTAATAACAACTCTACTACATCTTATCAATTATATTATAAATATTACAATAGATGGGCAAGAAGAGCAAGAATCCAAACAAGAAAAAGGCGGCAGTCACCAATATCCAAGCGTCGTCGTCTTCACCATCAACTACAGCTACATCTACTACTACCGATCCAGGAGCACGCAGTGATGGGCCAAGCGAGGAAGAGATTAATGCTTACCAAACTACATCAAGATCATTACAAGCAAAGTTAGATCAGCTTACAAATTTAGCTATTGCAAATGATAGGAGAGGGTTTGTTGAACAATTTGTACCAACTGATTTGAGTGAAGCAGATATTAATGGATATCTTAACGATTTGACAACTGCACCTGAAGCTGAAGGGCAATGGCGTAACTTAATATCAGAAATAGTAGCCATTGCGGCAGGGAGGAATGTGAATAGAATTGAGGGAGATCAAGTTACCAGGGCGGTGTTCTTTTTTCAACATCCACTCTTAGAAGGCTGTGATAGAGAAGTAGCATTCATATGTAGAAATGGAGAATGGAGAGCTGAAGGGTGAACGAGGTATGCTCACTTGATAGCCATTCAACTTAGCAAATAGAATAGATTATCTGGGTGGATTGTTTGCAGCATTTTAACAAAAGATAGGGAAATATAATGAACATGATGCTTATCATTTTTCACAGTACCACAACTGAGCACAACGTATCATTCTTGAGTACATGACCATAAGATTATAGGTACGCTTAAGCAGGCAGGAGCTTACCAGAGAGCAATAAGATCTTTATCTCATCAAGCGAGAAGAAGTTAAAGGAGCGAGCGAGGTCGGTGGAGGGAGATGAGACGAGAAAAGGGAAGGATACCCTCTAACACAAGGGTACCTAGGTAGGTAAGAACACTCTCATAAAATTATCGGATTTTCATAACCAACTCAATCAGCTAGGTAGAACTCAATATTGTATATGTATTGGCGCGCTACGGTGCGATAGATAATCATGTTCTCTGCAACTAGATTAGTGGCTGCTACTACCTCGTCGTCATCTGCGGCACAAACTCTTCAACGTCGTGCAATACAATGTAGCTTCTCAAGTGTCTTCCACATAAGAAATGCCAACAATGGTAAAATCACAAAGGAGTCACAGATAGCAGAGAGCATATTTACAAAAGCTGTAGCCTGGCCTTTATTTGCAATGGGTGGTATTGGTGCATTAGTATTTATATCAAAAGACAACAATTAGCTCATGATTTTATAATTGGCGTTGCAGCGAAAACATTCGAAAACTCAAAACACATGTATATCATTACCATATTATGTACCTACATAAAGTTGAACATAAGAAAATAATGGACACGTCAATGACACCTATCTTGTGGATGTACAATATGAATGTGAGGGAGGATGATACTAAATATAAGCATACGCAGTACTACAGATATAACAAGAAAGGAAAGGCCTTCAGGAGTTGAGATTCCATTATATACCGACTCCACAGATATCCACATGTATAGAACATACTTTTGAATAAGCAATGAGTAAATAATTGTATTAATGAAAGTGATACTTTTAAGTAAAGATTTATCATACTAGATCTTCTGATTCTCATTCTGTCAACAATACTTACACTTCAAATTGTGTGAACACACATACTTTTTCTTCTCTCTTTAGTTTGACATCTCATGTGGTTCCGATAGTTTATCATTTCTTGAATATGTCATCAAAAATTGAGCATCATACTGAGGATATTTCTGCACTAAATATCGAGCCCGACGCTCCGATTGCCAATGGAAGTATGGCCGGATACCTAGATTTTGGAGTTGTGACCTGGCAAACTGCATACATAAGAGAAAAAATGAAACTTGACCAAGGACAGGCTCCATCCAACCCCAACTAGCAGAGCCAACTTCTAACCATGTTTCAAGATCTTCGCGCGGAGGCAACTCAGCTGTAACAAACTGTTCATTGAACCAGTGCACAGCTGACAAGTTAAACACTAATGGAATTGAACCGTATCCTCCAATTACAGCGGCCGATAGTCCAACATAGAATGGAGTTGCAGCAAGAGACATACCCTCGCGATTGGTTTTTGCAATCTCATTGAATACCTTCATTGCTTCGTCATATTCGATTTGATCAACAACCATTACATCCCTAATAACACACTCACGACAGGCTTCAGGAATCCCGAGCTCTGCAAATTGCATAACCTGTTCATTGGTCATGGAGGCAAAGGTCTTTGGTAACTTTTTTGCATATTCTAGTGTTGGTTTGCCATTAATAAATTGACCATTTGATGGTGATAGACCGGCCATTGATCTCATTGTTTGTTGATGAATGATACTACCAATAGACAGTTGTTGTTTCTGTTTGAATGATGATAGTTTTGCAACAGTAGAGATTGATGAAACTTGCATAGATGGTAGTATTGTCGTATTGATATTATGTTTCTCATCTTTTGTCTTTGAAGTCGACACTCCTGATAGTACTGTTTGAAATGGTCTTAATGATAGACATGATGATGATGATATTGTACCCACAATAGAACGACTTCCGCCAAATAAAAGACTCTGTGAAGTTTTACAGAAGATAAGATATATAAGATGTTATCAATGATATAAGATGTTATCAATGATCATATCATTGTCGTGAGCAAGATTTTAGTAGAAGATATGTCGTGAGCAAGATACTTTTGAAAGATACTATGAAGCTTACCATATTTTCCTCACTAACGATCGCTTCAGTATAAGTTGAGCACTGGCTGATAGTATAGCGGCGATTGATATAGAAGATAGTATTAGTAGAGAGAGAGGCTGGTTTGCCGAGATCGAGTAACAATAAAACTCAAAGCATGAGCAAAATGGACTCTGGGCAATTTCTATTTTTGGGACCGCGGATACCAAATCTCAAAAATAAAAAATAACAACTTAACTTTGCAACAACACATCATGGCTATCGGCGGCTCCTACGGCTAATAGAGGATAGTATCACCGCACCCCGGCGCATATATCGACGATGTATTACCAATGATAAATACTGACAAGAAGGATCCGGACAAATCGCCCAATAGATGGCGATATTCCACATCTCCTCCGCTACCCTCATCGATGAAATATTGACATACTTGTGAGAGTATGCGGCTCATTGACGAACTTATTGTCCATCTATCACCGCAGCAATCACCCAGTAGCCGTGATATAATATGGTTGTCGATTAGATACGGCGGTGACGGTGTAGGACGGCGATAATGCGGTCCATGATAGTCGTTTCATATTTACTTATGATTTTGAAAAATGTGCACATGATATGTCAACAGCTAATAGAATAGGATTAAGTTAGTTGGCACTACAAAATACATTGCAATTCTATAGTTTAGTATCATATTAATACATTAGAATACTCTTTATTGTTCACCTACTATCATAATGTTGCTTAGTTAGTGCCCACCTTGTATATTTAGTACCTCAAAGTGAAACACTGAATATATCAATATAACCAGACCATTTCAATAAATATAAAGTCTCCAATGGTCAAACCATTATATCTCCACCTTCTTATGTATTAGCTGATTGTTGTATGTGTTGGGTAATCTAATCATCCAATAAACTATACACACCAAAATAACATTCATAACCCCATCTAAAATCATCATATTGTCGAGTTGCTAATGGTTCTAGTGCCTAATCACTCAAACAATGGTATCAATATCAAATAACAGATTCCTGCTGTATTTGTTAAGTGTTGATGTATTGTTGTGCATTATCCAACTCCCTCCTCTTTCACAGGCTAAATCATCCGGCAAAAACACAACAATATCTCCACATTGATATATTGTTGTGTATAACCCCCACCCATAATATTATTACCACCTCATA
>Ga0214478_100216_pt1 | contig 33632 bp, 28 predicted proteins | sample M1_20Mar14CPVII9_2_FD_178001 | JGI IMG/M metagenome (GOLD analysis project Ga0214478, IMG submission 178001) | Marine eukaryotic communities from Monterey Bay, California, United States - M1_20Mar14CPVII9sort6BwellD7 | ecosystem: Environmental > Aquatic > Marine > Unclassified | place: USA... | reverse complement strand
TGGGTAGTTGATGAGTAGATTACAGTGCACAAAAGCAAAAGGAAACTGACTCGTACGGGTTTCGAAAACCCGTGAAACCCGTGGCCTTTTTCGGTGAACGAAACGCGAGACCTAGAACACACAAAACAAAGATAGTCGAGCCGAAGGCGAGACCTACATATCATTATTCTCACCTCTTGGGTGGGTAGTTGATGAGTAGATTACAGTGCACAAAAGCAAAAGGAAACTGACTCGTACGGGTTTCGAACCCGTGGCCTTTTCGGTGTAAACGAAACGCTCTACCACTGAGCTAACAAGTCATGTTGTAGTAACGCGGCCCTTCAATTTCTATACATCACTTAGGTGTGTTTACTATGAAAATATAGTCTCATTTTTCTGATTTCTTAGTCAAAGTTGATGGTAGGTACAATAATAGAAAGCAATCGTATTATACAATATATTATATAACTAATAGAAGGAAGTACAATATACGAGGTATATAATAGTAGATCTCGGCTCCGCCTCGAATCATTGCGCTGCGCGCAATACACTGAGTAACAAGACCAACACCACTTCCACTTCCAGACAAAAAAACGAACTCTCTATTACTCTCCAACCATTGCATAGAGCTTGCAATCCATAGTGCTCATACACATATTTATATACAACAAATATATACCTACATTTAATATAAATAAACTATGGGTAATCTACTAGGGTCGCCAATAACTGAAAAAGATACACACACTGGTAAAACACACGATACGAACAAAGACACAAAGCAATCACCCGATGGTGGTGGATTACAATATGGTATATCAAGTATGCAGGGTTGGCGTGTACATATGGAGGATGCACATATTTGTCAACCATTTTTATATGCTGAAAAGTTGGTAGTAGATAATAGTGATGGCAGTAGTGGGGCTGATGAAAAAAATGTTAGTAATACCAATGCTGATAACAGTAGTAATAATGAAACTCCATCTAAAAAGACTGCTATTGAAGCTACATTATCTACACAACAAGATGATAACAAGACGGAAGTAAATGTTACCGAAAAGACACCAACAAAATCATCATCCACAACCTCTACATCAAACAATAAATATATACAAATACCAATACCAAATCATTCATTATTTGCAGTATTCGATGGACACGGTGGATCATTCGCGGCTGAGTATGCAAGTCGAAATATGCTACGTGTATTATGTCGCACTCCTAGCTTTGTGGAATATGCCGAGAAGTGGCAGGGACGTAATGATTATTTAGCTGGATTGCGTGATAAGCTATCTTTAGATACAAAACAACAGTCTACAGCAGCAACAACTAAGGAAACGCCACCAAAGGAGGTATTAAATGATAAACAACGATTACAAATGCTCAAGAAACGTGGATTAGAATCAGATGAGAAAGTTAAACAGATTAAGGAGCAGGTTCGTAAGCACTTTGATGGTGAAAAGTTGGATGTTACTAATATTTCTACAAATAATACCACCGCCGCCGCTACCACAGTAGAAGATTCAAAAATGGATGATAATAATAATGATCCAATGGAAAATAATACTGAATATCAATATGCCCAAGCAACGTATGATCATGAATTAATGACATTATTAGAACATGCATTACGTGATGCATTTATTAATATTGATAAAGAGATATTACGAGAGGTGCAGGGTGATAGGGTACAAGAGTCTAATTTTGTTTATGGTAAAGATTATGATATTAGTCGTCATGGATTAGATGGTTGTGTTGGTCATTTACCAAAAGAGGCTAGTAGTGGTAGCGTGCCTGGATTAGGAACTGATGCTGCCAACAACACTGTTGATACTGCAAGTGGTAGTGAAGAAAAGGAGGAAAGTCACCCAACACCCAATGACGATGAAGATGCAGGAACAACTGCCGTAGTTGTAATGACAACACCGAAATGGATAGTATGCGCCAACGCTGGTGATTCTCGTGCGGTATACTCCCGGAGTAATCACCGCGCTGTCCCATTATCATATGATCATAAGCCCGACGATGAAGATGAGGAACGTCGTATTCGTGAGGCTGGGGGATATGTCAGCGGAGGTCGAGTCGAGGGTGATTTGGCAGTTAGTAGAGGATTGGGGGATTACCGATTCAAGGATTTAGATGCAGTAATGAGTGGATCAAAGGGAGAGAGTGTCCGTCGTGATACATCTATATTACAACGTCAAATTGCCAATACGTTACAAGTAAATGAGGGTGGTGATAAGGATGTGCCAATGTTACGCCCGAGTGAACAGAAAGTATCGCCACTACCTGATATTATTGTACAAAATCGTGATCCCAAAGAAGACGAGTTTATCATAATAGCCTGTGACGGCATCTGGGATGTGCAAACAAATCAAGAATGTGTACGAATGGTGGCGGACATATTTGCTGAAGGAGAGAGTGATGTGGGATTAGCATGTGAAGAGATACTTGATCTATGTCTGATAAAGGGGAGTAAGGATAATATGACTGCTGGTATTATCAAATTTCCAAAGCAAACCACCGGCTCGGGAGGTGGAGTGATGGCACGTAGAGAACGAAGGGGAGCGATTGACGCAGAGAATGATGATAGACACGAGCAAGCTCTTCGTCGCGTGTACAATCCATACTTACCACCAGGTGCAAGGGAAAATGAAGGTGCCGATGGTGGTGAGAACACGGAGAGTAATAGTACTGAAGAATAGAGACATAGAAAGAGGGAAGAAAAGAAAAATGCAGGATTAGAGGTAGAGAAATACATCCTAGATTCTATTCCCTCAACCATAAAAGTAGACATGTACATGACATCTATAGTGCTTGGTTGAGAGCTGTAAATGTCTGCGCAAATACAAAGATAGAGAAGAAGTCGAGGTCTATTTAGCAAGAGCCAGGATACCCCACGGTATCCTATGGAATAAAAGGGGCCGGAGAAAAAAAGACAGTGACGGAGGTTGAGAGATAGAGATGATGATGATATATGTTTTTTGATTCTAAGCTTTATTGTTTGTGTTCATTGGCAATAATAGGATATTGTCGTCTTAATACCTTCTACTAATTGTAAATTTTATAGAGTCGAGAGTCGATAGATAACATTATAATTATGGATTCGTCCACAAACAGTGAAAGAATAAAGAGACATCTCACCATGCAACCAAGAGAAGAAGTACAAACACAACCTTTATCAACAGCAACAAAAGAACAACTTATGACGTCATTTCATCTGGGGGAGGAAGTGATTGGGGGATTTGCTGCTGGAGTTATCGGTACGCTTCTTGGATTTCCTCTAGATTTAGTGAAAACTAGGTATGTTTGTGTATACCTATAATATATTATTATCATTATCATATAGTATGCATATGATATGCTCTATGCAGAAACTTATTTGGACTTAATGTAATGAATGATCACTACCATCATCTAATTCATCTCATTTTCTTCATTAGAATGCAAACTCAATCTTCTGCTAGAAAACGATCTCCGATTTCAATACTATCACATATATTAAGAACTGAAGGGTTGAGATCGGCGTACAAAGGCGTGGCGGCGCCATTACTTTCACTAAGCATAGTCAACACTCTATCATTTACAAGCTACTCATACTTTAGATCACAACATTTTCACGGCAATGATGGTTGGGACTATAAGAATGCGCTCAGTGGTTTGGCAGGAGCGCCTGTATTCGGTATAGTAACAACGCCAGAGAACTTCTTAAAGACTCAGATGCAATTAGACAATACTCGACAACTAAAGGGGAGATTTACTAGCTCATTTCACTGTGCAAAGACTCTAGTATCTTCTCATGGACTATCTGTTCTATACACGGGAGGAGGCATCAATACAATACGAGAAGCTGCATTTGTTGGTACATATTTCTTTTGTTATGAAGGATACAAAACTGAATTTCAACAACTTTTGATGAGAATTGAAAAGTATATAAACCCAAATACAAGCAACAATAATCATGGATCTTCATGGTCAACAACTTTCGCAATACCAATTTCCGGAGGATTTGCTGGTGCATCTGCTTGGGCACTGACGTTTCCATTAGATTGTATCAGAGCTGGCGTGCAAGGGCAACAAATACCAACATCATCAAATGAACCAATACAAAAGCGGGGAGCATTAGAGGTATTGAGACAGTTGAAGACAAAAGGATTTACTAGACTATATAGTGGAGTGAGTCCAACGATTGCTAGAGCATTCATAGTATCAGGGACTAGATTTAGTGCGTATGAAGGAGCTCTGTTTCTTTGTCGAAAGAGTGGCTTGACTCTCAATAATAGACAGAGCATATCTGATGAAGGCCCAGGAGCTTACGATGATTAATTTTAAGATCTAGTTCTCTACACTATATTTACTATCATACTGTCAATAATCACTTCTTCTATTCTTTCAATTGCTTAGCCAATACTGAAATGTATTGAGGCCCTATCCCGCAACATCCACCAATCAACTGCATACCTACTCTTTGGTCGATAATACTGTCACTACTCAAACCATGATGTGTAGGATGATTACATCTTCCATGCCACCGATTAACGAAGTCAGAATACTGGTCAGGTGACAAGTCATCACGCATACCTTGTGCTTCTTCTGAAGATTCCAAAGTCCAATCAGCTTCTACAGGAGCCAGACGATTAGCATAAGCTCCTAACAGTATCTTTGACGGTCCGCCTTCTAATGCTTGTTGTGTTTTAGATGATATTGATTGACTTGATGAATGTTGTAGATACCTTTGGAAGTGTTGATTCTCCCCTATCTCGTCAAGGGCTTTGCTGATTGCTTCTGGTTCACAACAATTGAATAGCACTCCAATTAGTTCAATGTTCTTTTCGTGTGCATATTCAATTAACTTTTGAATTGCATCTACAACAGACTCCCCATTTCTAGTCTTTCCATCACTATTCAGAGTAAATGATACTAGTATTGGATGTTGAACAATCTCATCTTCGATATGATCATTGTAATACTTTGATATCGCATCAATAGCTTGGCATGCCTCTTCACAACAAGACATTGTTTCTGCTAAATAGCAATCAATATATGGATGTAGCCCCTCCACTGCATACTGATATGCCGCACATCCATCATCATGCTTCATTATTAAATCGGCTCTGTAACTTTCAACTAATGGACCTAGTGAACCGAGCACCAGTACTGGACTAGGTGATTTGCTTGCAGCTTTCCGGGCTATCTCTCCGGATATGTCTACTAATCTCTTCACTTCTTGTCCATCTGTAAACCCTACACCTGGTGTAATACCGTAGGAGTTTGTAGTTATTGCTTGAGATCCTGCATCAATAAAGCTTTGATGTACATCCTCTAAAGTTGAGTGATATTTAGAGGAGTGATATTGTTCACCGATAATAGCTTTTGCAGACCATATCTTTCGATCATCTGGAACTCCTCGAAGGAATAACTCTTCGCCAGTACCACCATCTAATATGAGAGTTTCTGACGATGATGATTGCAATCTTTTCAGATGTTTTCTAAGCAAACTAATGCTGTACGCTTCTGAGTTACCAGATGATGTGCTCATGTTTAATGTTATTATATGACGATAAGATCTTGTATAGGTTGAGGAGATAAATGCAATACTATGCAATGCCCTCATTATACCGTGTGTTCATATCTTCCTAATTTGTGTCATGTAACAAATGTGAGGCCTATAGAAGAAACCACTACAGATGAAGACTATAGGCCTCACTAACTATGAATAGGGTAGTGCATTTGAAATAGGTTTTAGAAGAACCACACTTTCTTAGCAAGCTAGCCGTAGCGCATGCGGAGGCTAGTCTTCTGCAAAGGGGAGAAAAATCTTTTCAACAAGGATACCACCATTGGTACATTGCTTGATGATGATGGATCAATACATAACCAATGCGATGTCATCGAGTGTGCAAAGGTGTTGAAAGAATGTGATCGGTATGCATCTACCAGTAAGAGGAATTGCAGGTGGTTTAGTATTGTCTTATAAGTGATATCGATTTCTATACACAACAAAGTTAAGGGGAAAGAAAATGAGCACGAAAGATAAAACAGATAATATAGTATCTTCGTGTGTCAATTGTGGCAGGGGTGAAGAGGAAAGTGATAAACTGAAAGCATGTACAGCATGTAAATTGGTGAAATATTGCAATAGAGAATGTCAAATTGCTCATCGACCACAACATAAGAAAGAGTGCAGAAAACGAGCTGCCGAATTACATGATGAAAAGTTATTTAAACAGCCTCCACCAAAAGAAGATTGTCCGATTTGTTTGCTACTTATACCAACATTTCGTACAGGTGGTAAATATATGTCATGTTGTGGAAAGACGATATGCACTGGATGCGCAGTTGCACCTGTTTATGATAACCAAGGAAATAGAGTTGATAATGAAAAGTGTCCATTTTGCAGAACTCCGTGGCCTACTTCAGATGAGGAGGACGTTAGAAGGTACAAGATACGAGTAGAGGCTAATGATGCCGAAGCAATGTACAATATGGGATGTTATTACCGGAAAGGGATTTTTGGACTGCCACAAGATCGTGCAAAGGCATTAGAATTTTGGCATCAGGCGGCAGAACTTGGTCATGCTACAGCTTATAACAATATCGGTAGTGCATATTATAATAATGGTGAAGGAGTGGAAGTTGACAAGAAGAAGGCTGGCCATTACTATGAGCTGGCAGCTATGAAGGGAAATATAATCGCAAGGCACAATCTAGGCCTAAATGAGATACGTGCAGGCAATATAGATAGAGCATTGAAACATTTGATGATTGCGGTGGATGCTGGGTTTGCTGATTCTTTGGAGAAGATTCAACAACTATACTCAATAGGATCTGCAACTAAAGATGATTACACAAAAGCGTTACAATCTTATCAAGCATATTTGGGTGAGATTAAGAGTAGACAGAGGGACGAGGCCGCAGCATGCGATAATGAACAGTATCGTTATTATTAGTAAGCATGTTCTCAATTAATAATCAGTATGATGAGCAAGCTTCAAACAAGTACACTACTAGTATTCTTAAACTTTATCTATTCTTCTTCATCATCACCGTCCTAGCACAAGGCACTGTATTAAAACTTGAGATGCTTACCTTTCTTCCCTGATGAGCCAAAACCAGCACTCATGGCGTCTCTCTTGGCCTTCTCTCGAGCCACACCAATATTATCTGCTGTATTTCCATCATCTTCTCCCTGTGTTGCCCACTCCAATACCAAATGTCTACCATACAAATGCGTCCTCGACAAAGTCGTCATGGCATTTTGAGCTTCCTTACTTGTTACGAATTCACAGAATGCAAAACCACGATGTGTACCATCAAACTTCTTTGGCAATCTAACTTTCTTGAGTTGACCGAATGAACCAAAAAGCTGAAGCAGTTCAGTTCGAGTAGCTTCAAAGGGAACATTCCGGACCATAATCTTTGTATTCTTGGAAGACTTGTCGATGGGTGGAGCTTTTGATGAGGACGATGATAGACTCTTTGTTGAGAGTTTAATCTCCAATGAATGTCCATCGACAAGCTTTCCCTGTAGTTTCTTGATTGACCGAAGTGCCTCTTCTTCAGAAGCAAACTCTACAAATCCAAATCCCATTGATACTTGTCTCATCTCTTGTTGTGCCGCCTTTCCTGATGCTTTGTGTTTCTTAATTGGTGCTGCCTTTGTAGGGATCTTAACAGCACGGGGTTGACAACCAGCTTTTGTAAATGCCTTCTCCAGCTGCTCTTCACTAGTAGAAAAGTTGAGATTCTTGACATATACAGTTTGAGAGACACCAGTATTATCGTTCGATTCGGTATGATCTACAACTCCCTGCTTGACAACTGTATCATTAACAGTATCATTCTTCTTTGTTGTCTTGTCATCATCTTTTGGAACTGCAGTAGAATCTTGTTGACGCTTACTAGACTCTGCCATCATGGGAGCCATCTCAAGATATAACGGAACATGCTTAAACTTTTTATATGCCAGTCTTCTGAATGCTCGACGTGCATCGGTGGCATGTCCATACTCCACAAGAGCAGCAGTCTTGGAGGGTGGCAATAACATCCGCTGTGGTACATCTCCACCAATACCATGAAAGACTTTAGTCAACTCTTCAAGTGTTGTATCATATGGTAAATTCTTCACCAATATCATCGTCTTGCTTCGTTTTGATTTTGTACCACCATTCTTAGTCTTCTTGTTATTTTCCAATGCCGTGACATCTACACCATGCTCTTCAAAGAAGGCAATATTTTCAGAGATTATATGTGTCTCACCCAGTGCCAATCGTACAGCGGCATTACCCGATGATATACCATCCTTGACATTCAAAACATCACCCTTGGATACACCTAATCGATCAGCAACGTTATCAACTACGGCATCACCACGTAAATAACTAGCTGATAAACCCGTACTTGACTTCTCAGCCTCCTTCTGACGTGCCAATGCCAGTTTCTCTTTATATGTCAAATCATTTCCTCCTTCCAACTCTAATTGATCAACAGCAGAAGGTCGAGCCGGTAATATATGTATCAATCGACCCTGAAAATCTTCTCCATCCATTGTATCCAATGCAAGTTTGGCATGTTTGTAATGTTCATATGTTATAAAGGCATATCCCTTGTTTCGTTTGGTATCGTCAACTGGTATATGTACTGATGTTACATTCCCAAAGTTTGTAAATGTTTCATATAATTCTTCTTCTGTTGTTGTGAATGGTAAGTTTCGTACGAATAGTCGATCGTTTAATGTTGTTGCGGTGTTGTTGTTGTTGTTGTTGTTGTTGTTGTTGTTGTTGTTGTTGTTGTTGCTTGGTTGATGATGAGTTTCTGTCTCCTTGCTTGTTACCTTGTTAGAAGTAGACGCTTGAGGTGTATCCTTCTCATCAGCCTCATTTTCACTGCTGTCGTCATCGCTATCTGACGAGTCATCCGAGTCGCTATCGACGCTACTACTACTGTCACTATCGTTACCCTTCGTATCATCTTCTTTATCACTTTCATCATCTGATAGTATATCTGCCTTGACTTGTTTCGACTTTAAGAAATCCAAATCTGATGAAACTTTATTCTTTGTATTATTGTCGGCTGTTGTTTCATCTTTACTGTCATCAGAGTCTGAACTACTATCACTGCTTTCGCTCTCGCTACTGCTGTCACTATCGCTATTCACATCTACATTTTGCTTTGTTTCGTCAATCTGCTGTTCAACTTCCATGGCATCATCATTCGACCAAAACTTTGATTTAGATACCGCACCGTTAATACTAGTAGTATCCTTTTGTTTGTTACTATTTGCAGATGTGGATATACCCATTGCAGATAGGAACTCGTCTCTCTTACGATCTGCCTCTGTTTTTACTTCATTGAGATGTTCTTTATCTGTTATGGTATCCCCACCCTCTTCCTCATTCTCATGCGCCTGATTATTATGTAACTTATCATATCGTGAACTACCAATACTAAATTTACTCCATGGTCTATATTCACTCTTTTCTTTGGAATGTTTCTTTTTACTAAATGCTAAACTAACATTTAATTTAGATGTACCAATAAAACTTTTATTATAATATGATACCGCTTGTAATGCTTGTTGGGGAGAAGAGAAACCAATAAAGGCAATACGACGTGATTTACCTTCCGGTGTTTTTAAGATTTTCACATCGGTTATTTGCAATTGTATTGATGATGATTGTTGGAGTAAATGATTTTTAAGTTTGGATTCAGAAGTTATTGATAGTGGTAAGTTCTTTATACATATTCGTGTTGTTGTTGATGATGCTGATGATGATTGTTGTTCAGATGATTGTTGTGTAGGTGATTTGTCGTCTGTGGCTATTGCTTCAGGGGTCGTCATGGTTGATATCTATTGCAAATCGTATGATGTATATAGTTGTGATGGTCTCAGTAAGTTAATTGGACTCTATCTCTTCAACAAACATTTGACCAAGCATTAATTGCTTAAATTCTTTGCTCTAGAAAATTACTGGTGTCGAGTGGTGTTAGCACGTGACAGCAAGGTCTTTCGTCACGGAGTACTACCAATAAAAAATCACAAAGATATATAATAGTTTAATACACAGACGAATACGCTAATATGGTATGCTATTCAATAGATGTGTATTCTAATAATACCCACAATACTCTATTATGTATGAATAGGCTAGGCCGGTATCCTTCACACATGTGAAGAAACAACTTGGTGAAAAATTTTATGGTGATCGAGTAGTGTATGTGTCGGCCGGAGATATTGATATATCTATCTACGATATTTAGTAGATATACTACTGTACAGCAAAGATAATAATAGCATATAAAATGAGTACCAAAAAGGCAGTGCCATCGGCGGCTACATCTTGTGCACAAGATGAAGAAACAAAAAAATATGAGAGTACAACGCAACATAGTAATGATATCATTATCACTGCAATGCAGAAGATTGATCCATTCTTACGATTCCTAACAAAGGCTACGGGTAAGACATGTGTTCCAATCAAGTTATTACAGCAGGTATTGCCCAAATCATCTAGTAGTACCACAAATGATAGTACTATTAGTAGTGATATGAACAGTGCACCGTCAACAGAAAAACAAATGAGTGTAGAGTCAAACAGCAATATGAGTGAGATGATACTTACTGAATTAAATCATCGGGGTGTATTAAATTATAATCATGAGAAACAGACTGTTGGCTTTCCTTTACCTCCTTCTCCATCTAATTCGGCAGTTGAAAACACTTCCACATCTACCGATGCAAAAAAGTCTTCATTAATACCAAAGCCACCATCGAAAATGGTCGGAAAGGGATTACATGGTTCATCGGAACCGGCTGCCAAGCGTCGAATGAAGGTATTAAAGTGGACGTTAGATAAAGTTCCTGATTGGGTTTGTAAACAACTGAATGTTAATGATGCAAAGGCAAAAAAGAAGAGTACGAGTGCTAAGAGGAAAAGCAAAGATGATATTAATCCAACAACTGAAAAGGATATAGATGAACATGACGAGAAACAATCACATCAAGAGAAGGACAACATAGAAGAAGTTGATGAAAGACTTGAAGGCTGTCAACAACGCCGGTCTGCATATCAGGCATTAGATTTGTTATTAAGTGGCAAATTTGTAGAGAAGAAGCATGCAACCACAAGTACAACTGATGACGATAATGATGATACCAACAAGAAATCTACAAAGCAATGGCTACCATGTCAGGCAGCATATGCTGGTTCTGATCCAAGTAGAGAAGTTCGATACGGCGTATTATCCAAAGAAACAATGGCAAAGATTCCTTCTGAAATTTTGCAGCTATTTGATTTATTAGATTCGAATGAAAATGGAATGAGTAATAGTGTCAAACCAAAGCGACGATTATATTTACATCAGACAAAGGCTATTGAATCTGCAATGAACAATACACATACAGTAGTACAAACGGCTACGGGCAGTGGTAAAAGTATGTGCTTCCTACTTCCAGTATTAGCAAAAGCAATGAGATCTATCCAACAGCAGGGAAACACCCCAAGCTGCTCCGGTGGAGGGGAGGCAGCTATACTCTTATTTCCGACAAAAGCCTTAGCACAAGAAAGTCCGCGTTAGTTGTTTTGTCGTGTGTATTCAAGGTGTTCGATCGAGGTCTCGGATGATTTGGGCGCTTTTGTTTGAACTTAGTTTGCCTTTTATTTGACTGCCTTTAAACCACATGTACTAACAGAAGTTACTATCTCCTCTCTTTTATTTCGTAATAACACGCGCATCTTCCAGGATCAATACTCCAAGATTAACTTATTACTTCAGTCACTTCCGATTAATGCAGGGGTAATCGATGGTGATACACCTCATCAACAGCGAGATGATATTGCAAATGAATGTCAGATTATATTAACAAATCCTGACACTTTACATGCAGCTCTACTACCTAATTGGAAGAAGAAACAATCGTATCATAGATTATTATCACGGGTAACAACAATAGTTGTAGATGAAGGACATGTCTATGATGGAGCTTTTGGTGCACATGTTTCTTTAGTATTGGCAAGGTTGAAGAGAGTATGCCGTGTAGCGTCATCTCCATCTAATACAGGTAATACCATAGCAGCAGCAATCACGTTTATAGTATGCTCGGCTACCTTGTTACATCCCGAAGCCTGCTTTCGACAACTATGTCCAATTGGAGAAGAAGAAAAAGTATGTGTACTGACTTCACAAGATGATGGCAGTCCGTGCAATGCAAAGCACTTTTTCGTGTGGAATCCACCCATTCTCGATGTAAATGGAAATTCCACAGAGAGTGTGTTTGTTCCCAAAGCATCAAACAAGATAAAGGATGATAAGACAATAGAATGTGAAGCTGATAATGATGCACCGACCGTTAACATACAAATCGGTTCACGAAAGAGGAAGAGAAAGGGAAGTTCTACAGTGGGACAAAACAGTCATTCACAGCATTCAAATATCTTCATTCGTCGTCGACATGCCGCTGATGAAACAGCATACATTCTTGCAAAAGCAATAGCAGGCGGTATTCGAACAATCGCCTTTTGCAAAACTCGAGGCCTCGTGGAATGGGTATATGAAAAGACTTTGTCAATACTTCAGTCTAACCCTGATACTGCTGACTTGACATCCAAGGTAGAGTCCTATAGAGGGGGGTATACTGCAGAAGTAAGACGAAGTATTGAAGAGAGGTTGTTTCAACGAAAACTGTTTGCTGTTGTCGGTACCAACGCATTAGAGCTTGGTGTTGATGTTGGTGGAGTAGACCTCACACTGCATACTGGATATCCAGGAAGTATCTCTTCATTGCTACAGCAGGCTGGTAGAGCTGGAAGAGGAAAGGACGTTAGTGCAACTGCTCAATCATGTGCTATTATGATTGCCTTTAGTTCTCCTGCCGAACAATATATATGGAAGAACCCAAAGATATTGTTAACAAAGGGCAGTGATAAAGCTCCCGCACTACCACTGAATGGAACTGTTATTAAGGGCCATCTTCTATGTGCAGGGCAAGAGTTCCCCCTGAGTGGAGATCATCCTGTATCGTGTCTGTTGAATGAGTGTGGAAAGAAGCCAGACAACGATTGCCCATCCGACTGCAACTTGCTTTCTCCAACACCAGACGAATACGAAGAGAACGTAGCCTATCTATTGAAGAAGGGACTCTTATCAAGCAAGGAAGTAACTGTAGCCCCTGATGCAAACTCAAGCAATTCTAACGAAGTAAAAAGAATATCAGTCTTTACAACTCATCCGGTAGTCAAGAATCCATGGAAGAGGGTATCTTTGAGATCAATGGAGCCAGTATCGTATGCAATTGTTGATTTAAGTCACAATCTACAAGGTGGTAAGACTGATAAGATTCATCACCCGTCAGTAGTGTTGGACACGATTCCGTATTCTCGGGTTTTCTATCATTCATTTCCCGGAGCTGTCATCATGCATCGAGGAAGGAAGTACCGAATATCGTCAATGGAGAATCCTCCGCCATTTGTTGGTGGTTCTTCTTATGACTCTTGTGGATGTAACGACCTCCTTGCGTTTGCCAAGCCTACGACCGTACAGTATTCAACTCAAGCTTTATCATGCAATCAAATTACTGTTGTGAAGCTTATTAAGCATGCTGAGAGCAACTGCAACGATAAGAAGAAGCAAGGAAAGGAAGAGAAGAAAAAGCTTGTTACCAGCACAGTTGCTGGGTATGGTATCGTCACAGTCAAGAGAACAGTACATGGATACAAGAAGCTATCTCATGTTAATAGAACTGAGATATCCCGCACAACTATTTCTCTCCCTCCAATGGAGTTTGATACTCATGCTCTTTGGATAGATGCGGATGCAACATACCTACGAGATTTAGTTTTGGACTATGATAGTGGGGTACATGCCTTATCACATGCTATGGTAGCAGTTGCACCACTGTTTGTCGCATGTAGTATTGCCGATATTGATTGTGATCACAGCAGATATGATACAACGCGGATTATGATCTATGATCAAAGGGCAGGAGGCTCAGGTATCACCGCCCAACTATATCCTTTCATTTTAGACGCAATGAAAGCAGCAATCGATCTATTAGAGGAGTGCACCTCGTGTCATACTTCCAAATTTGATGGAGGCTGTCCTGCTTGTTTGCAATCAGTACCTTGTGACAACTTCCATCAAGACCTTTCAAAGTCTGCTGGTGTCAAAGTAGGGAAGCACTTGATAAAGAGACTTGAAGACAGCAACCTGAAGACAAAAAATAAATTTGGCGGAAGCAATCCAAATGTGCAAAGTCCACACAAGCCAAAGAGCATTATGATCGGCAGAGCTTCTTGGACGAACAACAAAACAGATCGTACTCGATTTACTATGAATGATGAGATATGATTTGAAGCACTAAGATCACTTAACTCAACTAACTCTTTTTCTTCACATTCGACATTAGAATCAAATACATATATTTTCTACCCAACAGACGAGCCAATACACTACAAGAGCTATACGGCTCTAATACCAAGCGAGCCATCATGTGCTTCGTGCTGTACTCCCTCACTACAATCAGAGACACTACTTGCATCAAGTTCACTATCACACTGCCCCGTGGGCAGTTCTTCTTCGTCGATACTCTCAGCATCATACCATGAGCTCTTATCTAGTTTCTCTTCTCCTCCCGAGCAACATAACCAGCCAAAGCACCCACCGCTGTCATCATTTGACATGTTATGAACGATGCTTGGTTCTAATTCATAAGATGTATATGTGGTGAGATTCGTCTCCACAGGCTGTTCATCAGAGGTATCCGGGTCATCATCAACAAGCTCATTTCTAGACTCTGTATTAACTCGAAGGATTTCTTCTTGTACAATCCTTTCTACCTCCCTCTTTAAATCGGCATGTTCATTCTCTGACAGAACCTTATTTTGATTGGCTAATGAAGACTCGAGCTGCATAATCTGTTGTTTGAGTTGCTGTGCCGTCTCTTTCCTTTTAAGCTCATCAGCAATTGAGCGTTGCTTCTCTATCTCTGCCTTGGCTTGTTGCTTGGCAATCTCAATCTCTTTGGCTTTAATCTGCTGAGTTAGCTGTTTAACCAACTCTTCTTCCTTTCGTTTGGCTTGTTTCGTTTCCATATTGGCAATTGACAAGGCAGTTTCCAAGCACTTCCTATACTCGATCTCCTTCTGCTCTCTTAGTTTATCAGCCTTCAGTTGGGTATCCTTCTCATTCTTATTCGATACTGTATTCTTTTGATATATTGTAAGCTGCTGTTCTGCTTCTTGTTTCTTTTGTTCAGTAACCTTGACCTGGGCTACGTTAGCTGCCACTGCTGTACGATATGTATCTAGTGGTTTCTTACTTGTCTTGTTCTGTTGTTTGACAACAATATTAACTTCTTCCGCTCGAGTAGTTGCTGAAGGCGATGTATCCACTGCTACTTTATTCGGGGGTATCTTCATCAATACTTTATCATCAACTTCTTCCTCTTCCTTTATACTCACAATATCTCTATCAACATTGCTTTTCAAGTACCTATCAGATATCTTTCTTTGCATAGTAGATGATTGCTGAGATTTCTTATTCAGTTCAAGTTGTATCCCTTTACTACTAGCTTGACTTTGCTTCTTCTTATTCTTTCGATTATTTACTACCTTCTTATCTCTAGATGTAGACTTTTTACCTCTGGTAAAAAAGGATCTACTACTCTTTGACTTTTGCTTGGTACTGGATGATGATATCGAAGGAGTCTTCTTGATATGTCTAATGGAAGACTCGGTCCCATGGTCGCTATCTTCTTGTCGATTCTCAATACTCTTCTTGTGATTGCTATGTACTCTTGAAGATACCGTTTCTGTCTGAATTGAGATAGGTGAATAATTATTCACATTTCGTTGATGTATAGAAGTATCAGTGGCAGGACTGCGGGGTGCTGAAATGAACTCTGTCCTGATCGTTTCTGGGGAGTCTCTATCTTTTCCACTACTATAATTCTCTTGCGTTGTCTTTCTTATACTTGCTGTTGACTGTAATGACGGAGGTTCTGTACAGTTACTTTTCAATGTTGAGGATGATGGTCTGCCCCCATTACGACTACTCCTTCTATAGCAGGATACCTGTTCAGTAACAATCGAATTATCATCTACATCAAAGTATGTATCATCATCTCTACTTTGTAATTCACAAGGCTTATTATTGCTATCATTGACTGATGACGATTCTTCTAAATATGATGATCTTTTTTGCAAACGAGAGTTACGATGTTTATTAATTGATGATAGGAGCAATAACTCATCCTTTAATGATAGAGTATTGCCACTCATATTCTATATGTATATTTATTGTTCTATAATATATTATTCTCTTGTTCACATTCTCTTGGGCTTGGTGATGTTTTAAAGCATTGCAAGTTCTACTTGCATAATTGTCAGCTAGGATACCGAAAAATGATGTGAGTAGAATATCTCTGCAATGAGAAGAAGAGCTCATATTGCTTTTGCTAATGACAATGGTACTATTATCATCGCTCGTTTTGCTTTTAATTCTACTAAGCTATACAAATGGTCTTGTTCATAATCCAAAATTGACGCGTCGAGCTATCCTATCATCAGCTGGTAGCACAATTGCAGTGTTATCATTGGATCCACAACAAACAAGTGCTGCAGTTTCCAACGGATTACCTCTAACAGTATCATCAACTGGATTGAAATGGGCTGATGCCCGAGTGGGTAAGAGTGGACAACAACCATTAACAATCGGTCAAACTGCATCCATTGATTATTCTATAGCAAGTACTGCCGGAAGATTTCCACAGATCTACTCAACAAAAGACACAGGGGCTCCTTATAGATGGACATTAGGTGACGGTAGTACAATTCAAGGCATTGAAATGAACATATTGGGTACGAATGATATACCTGCGATGCTACCGGGAGGTATTCGACGTGTTATTGTACCAGCTTCACTGGGATATGATCAGCTGCGGACTGCAAAGAGTAATAAGGTCTGTGTATCAGGAGTCGAGGGATCAATAAATCCAATACCACCCAAGGATCAAGATTATGAAGCATATCAACGTTGGTATTCGTTTTATTGCAACCCTCGTATTCCATATCAACCTGATCTTGTACTCGATATTAAGTTATATGGAAAGCGTTAGTAGTAAAGAAGAGATAAAGTTAAACTAGACACTTTACTATTAATGTTATATAGTATCATGCTTCATTCTTTTTGGTTGACTTTCACCATTGTCATTGCATTCTTCTAACATGTCATCATAATCATCTTCAAAATCACCACTATTATTTAGCATTTCCTCTAATAGTGCCTCTTCATCATCACTGTTTGCTACTTCTCTATCACAATTTGTGTCATTCCTATTACTTTCTTTATCTTCTTTGTCACAATCTGGTATCCCATCTCTTTGTTCCTTCATTGCCTTCACATACTCAACGAATACCTTCTTTTTATAATTCTCATCCAGCTGATCAGAATTAGCTTTGCAGTACTCATAACACGCTCGAAGTGTAGATATTGGCAAATTGAACCTCTGATAGTAAATGAGTAGTTGTGCACATACAAGTAGTAAACGAGTTTCAAAAGAGGGATAGCTCCAGTTCCCTCTACTATCTTTTGAGAATGACTCTTTTGATAAATATTTTGCTTCAAATTCAGTATCACTATATACAAATGAGATTGCGACCCGAGGATGATTATTCAAGGCATCAGGGTTGCCTTTAGAACCCCAATGCAATATCCGATGTGTAAATATAACCGACTGTCCAGCAGTTCGAGGTAGAGCACGAATGTTCTGATATGATTGTTTTGTGTTTAAAGCTCTTGATAGTGGATCTAATTGATCATATTCCTCTTCCTCTTCTGACATATCATCTCCTTGTAGATATCCTGGATCACACGCCTTTGGTATAACATATAAGCAGGAGTTCTCAGGCGTTGCATCTGCCAATGCAATCCAGTGGGTAATGTATTTGGCTTGCCCATCCGAGTAGAAACTTTGTTTAAGATCCGACAATGATTCTGGTTGACGATCTCTGTGCGGACTAAACCCGGCTTGGTTGAGCTTTGGATCAATATACCACGCTAACATATCAAAGTTGAATGCCATAGTACTGCTATTGCGATGTAGTATACCCTTTTGTTGATGTTGTTGTGTATCTTTTGTTCCGTCATCGTCTTGTAAAAGTAAATGATAAGATTCTCTTGCCAGCTTCCAAGTTTCATCGAATAAAAGTACGAATGTAGCAGGCAATGAATGTTCAACTTCCATATCTGTTATACCACGACATACATTCTTCTGTAGATTGACATCATCGCATATCGTGTTGTCGATTAATGCGTACCCATCATTAATCAAAAGGTTTAATAATTTCTCCCTTGTATCGTCATCTTCATTATTTGTTGAGGTACTAGTACCGTCACTATCTACTGCAGTATTGTCAATGGTTAGATAGGGACATAGTCTCCGCCAATAGTTTATATTAGACCATTGTGAGAGCACATCATTATCAGTCATTTTTTATGGTGATATTTTTTTGTGATGTACTCGGATTTTACGCCGGTATACCGTCGACTAGGATTGTTATTCAGAACCCCTGTTTGTTAAAGTACCGCGGGGATATAGCGTCGCGAGAGAGGAGATAATTAATTGGTAAGCATCAACCGTATACTCATTTGAGAAAAGAGTTTACTCTCGTCTCGTCCTTAGTGTTAGAATGAGGAGGATACCACATGGTATCCTTTCTCACGGATAATACTGCATCTTATGAGGCAAAGACAGTGATATAATGTATATTCTATGTCTTTATTAGCATTAGCTTAGCTTATTCACCTGCATGATTCTCCAAGAACCACGTTTTCTCCTTTATTCTCATTGTTAAATCAATCAATCCAGATTAGTTTAAAGTTTGCACATCGACTCTCTTCATACAAGATTAGGTACATCACCTCGCTTCTTGGCTAGCTCTGCTTCATATCTAGAATAGTTTCCATTGAATGTTGCAAAGAAAACTGCAGAGACTGATGTGATGACTATCAGTATGTAAAATGAGATTGTGTAAGGCGGTCGTTGGCTACCGACTATTTGGTCGTCATCACTAGCACCATTAGTCACACCTACATCTCTAAAAGCTTGAAAGACTGGTATGAACATCGAGGAGAATATGTTACATGCAAGTTGCAACACAACCAATACTGTATTTTCACTAATAGTGTATGAGCAAAGAGACAAACCAGTTAAGCGACACATGTGGATGGTAGCATGAATGTCATAAATGAAAATAAACAAGTATCAAACTTACCTAAGAGGGTATGCGACTTCGACTGCCAATTCTGTAGCGACTGGAAGTAGTGGGCCCAAAAGAGCTGACACTAAAAGCATTGTCCATCGAACGTCTCCTTCCCGATCTTTGTCCAAGCTCACACCACATTCAGCAAGTGCCACAACGCCAAGAACCAGTAGAATCAATGTAATCATAAAGTATGATCTTGTCTTGTCTGTGTATCGTCCGATGTATATACTAGACACCATAATAATGACCTGAAAGAGACATCCAATAACAGCTACATGAATGGAAGCCGTTGTGATACCTCCTGATTGGTTATTGTAGTCACTACCATAATAGTCTCCACGAACCAAATAGTCAAGATAAGTTGACAAGACATTGATGACGACACCAACACAGCTAAAGACACACAAGGCCTGGGGAAATCCTTTCCTTGAAAGACATGCTTTAGCAGCTAAGAAGACTTGATCATCTCGTATTTCAATCTCTATATGATGAGGTGTTAATGTGAGTGTCGGTTCAGCTCCTTCACAATCAGCAGGGTAGTAGGATGTTGTTGAATAAGGTGACCCTAGATGTTGTTTAGATGAAGGAGAATGCGGAGGAGTTATATTATCTCGTGACCTGGTATGTCGTCGTAGAAGTGACGCAGTAGACTCATCATCTAAAACATTTGATGGTATATTCCCAGTGCTTCTTGTTGGTGTTACTATATCCTTTTCTTTTGCACATAATGTATCAAAATTCTTATTCAGAAGAGAAGAACTTGTAGCCCTCTGCAATACGTCTCGTATACTAACTTCTAACGTACCTTTCATTATTCTAGAACTACCAGATGGAGGAGTCGGTGGTGCATCATCTAAATGCAACGATGTTCCCACAAAAGCTATAACGCTAATGAGGCTCAACAAGGAGAAGTAATTTGCAATCTGATTTGGATTTTGGACGTACAGTGCACCAACGATAAAGGCTAGACCCACTCCTAATTGGTTCGCATTCAAAGCAATACTAGTAGCCATTGTTCTTTCACTCTCTGGAAACCAGCTTGCTGATAATAAAGCTGGCGTACATTGAAATAACGGCTGTGCAAATCCAACTAAGAAGAATCCTACATATAAAGCCATTGTCCCCCATACACCATGAAGAAGTGCAGTAACTGTAAATACTGGCGGTAATCCTCCACTCTTTATTAGATTGCCAAGCATGTTACTGAATGCTCCGAATACAATAGTCCTTCTTAAACCCAATCTACCCAATATCCAAGGTTCTAATGCAGTTCCAATACTACTTGCAATCAGAAACACTGTTACCAATGCCTCTGGTTGAATACTATTTGTATGAAAGAAAGAGGTTAGATATACATATGTAGTGTATACGATTTATGGCACAAAATATTGCATACATCTTATGCACAAAAATATAACTTACTAAACATCCATATTATTATCATTTGCGTATATATAATCATCATCCGAACTGTATGCTCTGCTTGTAATTGTAGCAATTGGTGCTACCGACAACCCTGTCCAATCCGAAAGTAAGTTTAGTAATGAGAGATATGCAAGCATTAACCATCGCTCTTTATAGACTTTATAACCTTTAGGAGATGTTTCTGCTTTGCTATTGATGAGGTTGGTATTACTATTGATATCATCGTTGAGATTATTAGATGGTGGTTGTGATTGTCCTCCATTACGAGACCTCATCATACACACAATAATCGATATAGTCGATCGTGCTAACAGCAATCCCTATCTCTGTCTATCAATTATCATCAATCTATAATATAAAGTACGATAATCAGTACTAAACACTGATAAACACAAAACATAGTGTCCTATTTGGCTACCAAAGACCCCTATTAAGAAAAATTATGAGAATAGAATGATATACACACCCGGGGCTACTAGCGCAGCCGAGCACAGAGCAGCCAGGATATCCTGAGCAGCACAGGCTAATACAATATATAATACCTATTATTATAACAGAATACATATATATCCTCTCATTGATCATTATAATGTCGTGTAGTTCTCTGATTTCAAGCACAATCCGCCGACAAGTAGTTGGAAAACAAAACATACCTCGAATCATCATCAGTGCTTCACAATCAACTGTATCATATCAGAATGATATACCTTATGAAAAACCACACAATGTAGAAGAGTGGGAAAGATTGGCAACTAAAGAATTATCAAAATCAAGTAAGAGTGTTGATTCCCTGCGTACTGAGCGAGTAACTCCGGTGAGTATAATACATATATTATTAATTGCAATACAATGAGTTCTCATCTGTCAATCATGTACCTGTTTTTCTAATACCTTCTTCTTATTATTATAGGAAGGGATAGCTATACAACCTGTATACTATGATTTAGATGATACAAATCCATCCATGCCGGTGAGTTTATAGTTTGTAAAGATAGAAATATAACAGCCTCTTGCAAAACAGTAATATACTTACACATTAATCATTGACACAATCTAGGGTATCAAACCATATACAAGAGGACCATATGCAACAATGTATACCAATAGACCATGGACGGTTCGTCAATATGCAGGATTTTCAACAGCAGAGGAATCAAACAAATTCTACAGAGCAAATGTAGCCGCGGGTCAACAGGGATTAAGTGTGGCATTTGATCTACCAACACATCGAGGATATGATTCAGATCATGACCGTGTCGTTGGTGATGTTGGTATGGCAGGCGTATCAATTGATTCAGTTGATGATATGAAGATATTATTTGATGGTATACCTCTTGATAAAATATCTGTTAGTATGACTATGAACGGCGCTGTGCTTCCAACAATGGCCATGTATGCTCAAGCAGCTATTGAACAGCAGGAGGCATTGGGTATAGAATCCAAGTTTAGAGAAGGTAGTGGTGATACTAGTGTCAAGTCTGTGCTGTCATCACTAAGAGGAACGATCCAAAATGATATACTCAAGGAATTCATGGTTCGTAATACCTACATTTATCCACCAGAACCATCCATGGATCGAGTGGTAGCAGATATAATTGGGTTCACCGCTACACACATGCCAAAGTTTAATGCAATTAGTATTAGTGGATACCACATGCAGGAAGCAGGAGCAGATCTTGCATTAGAATTAGGATTTACAATAGCAGATGGATTAGAGTACATTAGGACGGCTGTTAACAAGGCAGGTTTGAAGGTTGACGATGTGGCTCCTCGGTACAGCTTCTTCTTTGGTATTGGTATGGACTTCTATATGGAGATTGCAAAGTTGAGAGCTGCCAGACGTTTATGGTCAACATTAGTCGAGAAGCACTTTCAACCCAAAGATCCACGATCTCTTCTATTACGGACACACTGTCAGACGTCAGGATATACACTAACAGAACAACAGCCTCTGAATAATGTCATTCGTACAACAATAGAAGCCCTAGCTGCAGTACAAGGAGGCACACAAAGTCTTCATACAAACTCCTATGATGAAGCAATTGGTCTTCCAACAGTTGCAACTGCTAGAGTTGCTAGAAATACTCAGTTAATCTTTCAAGAAGAAGCAGGCATATGTGCAGTCGCTGATCCTTGGGGCGGAAGTTATATGATGGAAAATCTCACTGACGAATTAGCAGACAAGGCAATGGATATTATAGAAGAGGTCGAATCTGCAGGAGGGATGACATCTTATATAAACAGTGGTATGGCTAAGCTTCGTATTGAAGAGAGTGCTACCAAGAAGCAGGGAAGAATAGACTCTGGACAAGATGTCATCGTCGGTGTGAACAAGTACAAATTAGGGTCAAAAGAAGAAGAGGAAGAACGACAGGAAGTATTGCAAATAGACAACTCTGCTGTCCGAGAGAAGCAAGTCAATCGACTTAATGAGTTGAAGAGCCGAAGGAAGAATGATGAGGTCGAGAAGGCATTGAGTGCTCTCTAAACAAGCGCCAGATTATCACATAGTACAAGCAAGGGCGATGATGCTAACAACCTCATGGCATTAGCCATCGAAGCTGCCAGAGTGAGATGCACACTGGGTGAGATATCACTCGCTCTTGAGAAAGCGTGGGGTAGACATGTGCCATCATCAACAATAGTACAAGGCGCCTATGGTGCATCCTTTACAAATACAGGTAACAACTCAAAGAGTAATGGAAGTGAGTCCGAGTATGATAATGTATTGAATAAGGTGAAACAGTTTGAAGAGAAGGAAGGGCGTAGGCCTCGTATCCTAGTTGCAAAGATGGGTCAAGATGGTCATGACAGAGGAGCAAAGGTCATTGCGAGTGGATTCAGCGATCTGGGTTATGATGTAGACATGAAAGTCCGCGTTAGTATTGTTTCATTATGTAAATTCTATGTTTTAAATGAAGTTTTGGTGGTTTGGCCGCTTCATTTGACCTTTATCTGTCTTCATTTGATTGTCTTTGCAAGTTGTATACGCTAACATAAGTTCATATCGTCTCTCTTTATCTTCATAAACGGTGAAACGCGCACTTCCAGTGGCCCATTATTTCAAACTCCTGCAGAGGTTGCTCTGCAAGCTTTAGATTCAGGAAAGTCCGCGTTAGTATTGTTTCATTATGTAAATTCTATGTTCAATATGAAGTCTTTCGTGATTCGGCTACTCATTTGACCTTTATCTGCCTTATTTGATTGCCTTTGTAACCCACAAATACTAACACATGTTACAATCATCTCTCTTTCGTCTACTTCGCAAATTGTGATAATGCGCATCTTCCAGATGTGCATGTCATAGGCATATCTTCACAGGCAGCCGGTCACAAGACATTGTTACCAGCACTAAAAGAAGAACTACAGAAACAAGGTTCTAATATTGTGATTGTTGCTGGCGGCGTCATACCTCCCCAAGATTATGACTACCTCATGAAAGAAACCAAATGTTGCAGTGCCGTATTTGGCCCAGGAACAAGAATAACCGACGCTGCGCTTGAAACTCTCAGTCTAATAGAAGAAAGTATAACTGAATAATTGAAGAATAAATTGTAATGATAGGTAGTACTAGGTTTATCTGTACATCTTCTTGTAGAATTATCCACTATTACCTTCGTCGTCCACCTGACCTTGATCCACTTTTTTTGCGTGGTGCTAAAGTAGAAGCCGGTGTTGTAGGTGCTGCGCCAAATGCCGGTGCTAGAACAAGGAGAAATGAGGGTGAGTATCAAGTTGATGTCAATATAAATATTAGATATGAACATCATACACTCTTACCAGCAGCAGGCTGAGGAGCACCAAAGAGTCCAGTGGTGGGTGCTGGGGCTAGAGAGGAGAGTATAAACAGTGAGTAAGATGATTAGCATACAGCGTACACCTTCTATCTACATACAAGTCGACTCACCTGGTGCAGTTGAACCAAACAAACCGCCAGCAGCTAGGAGAAGAAGAAGATAGAGAGCAGCAAGTTAGAAGGACATGATTGTAGAACTATTGCATACATAACCATATAGTTCATACCTGGGGCAGGTGCCGGATTTGAACCAAAAAGACCACCAGCCGCTAAGAAAAGACGAAAAACAAAATAGGCAGTTAGAAGGACAATAGACAGACTTACAACATATTGCACACACTCATATGACTTACGTGCTGCGGCCGGTGTGGCCCCAAAGAGTCCTCCAGAAGCGGCTGGTTTAGGAGCTGTTGTCGCTCCGAATAGGCCACCAGCAGCTTGAAGAGCAAATCAGGAGTAAGATGGAAGAAAAAGAAGGTTAGAGAATAAATAGTAGTTTCCAGATATGTGTCACACAAACTCATACTTACGTGCTGCTGCAGCCGGCGTTGAACCAAAGAGTCCTCCACTTGCCGGTTTGGGTGCCGCTGTTGATCCAAATAGTCCTGTCGAGGGTGCGGGGGCTAAACGATTGTTATGGTGCATAACATGATAAGAGAAACGGTAAAGTGAGCAATTGTCTCAGCGTTTAACATTTTAACCTCATAAAATAGAACACTAAAAACTCACCTTTCGCACCAAACAATCCCCCTGAGGTCGATGGGGCAGTCTGATTAGGTGCAGCTGTCGGTGGTGCTTGCGGAGGTGGTGCTGTTGCAATACGTTCCTCCATGATACGCTGTTGCAATTCTCGTTCACGGCTAACTTCTTCAATATCAGCCTTTAAGAAAGGATCGTCATAATACCCTCCCTTGGTCGTCTGACAGAATCGTTGATATCGATGCTTCGCTTCCTCCAATCCATCATGTGCCTGTGCAGCTAGTGCAGCAATCCTAATGAAGTAATCATGTTGACTCCTTGCCAATGTGGCAAGCTTTGTTGATAACGGAGCCGATCCACCTTCATATAAGACGAGTGATGCCAAATTTCCTTCAGTATTAGCACGCAGTAGTGCCGTTTCGTCTCTCATAATTCCACTACTTCCCATGGCTTGTACACGCTCGGCCTCCTCGGCAATTGCTAGTCGAGATCGTACAGCCTCAACATCACGTTGTACCATTGATACACGTTGTTCAAAGTTATGCAATACCTCCCAGTAATACGGACTGGGCATAGACTCGATCCGGTCAACATGTGAAGCACGGATGTCCATAATCTGCTGCAAAGCAATTGCATCAAGATTAGTCATACCTGAAACATTTACCGATGAGGCTTGGGTGCCACTTGTCGTATTCCCAGCCGAGGTTGATGGTGCTGCATTATTATTATTATTATTAACCAATTCTTTAATACTTGATAAAGCCACACCCCTTCGTGCAGCAACATTTTCAATTGGCCATGCCCCGTGCATCTTAGCCTGTACTGCCGCCTCACCTGCACGTTCTTTAAGTTGCTTAGCCTCATTCAAGTTTGTTTCGGCTGATTGTAATAATGTTTGGATTTGAGTTTGTAATGTAACCATTTGTTGAGGTAGAGGTTCACTTGATGGATCTACAGTAATTTGATTTGTTGTTGAACGACGAGGACTTCCAGCCGCAGCATCTGCGGGGGATAAATTCTCTCCGGGCGTTGATACATTTCTGATATTACTTTGTGTATTATCATTACCATTATTTTCATTATTCACTGATTGTAATAACGAAGGTGCCATGGTTTTAACTGATGCTAAAGTACGACGATGTTGCATCATTAATTGATAAATTTGATCAATAGCCCTCTTTGCATTGTCTGGAAGTTGAGAATATGGTGTATTTCCATTGAATGATTGCTGCATATGTTGTTGCATTTGTTGTTGTTGCATGGTTGGAGCAGGTGAACCGAAAAGGCTCCCGGCGGCTGGAACTAGAATAAGAGTGAAAGAGTAGATGAGTATATGTGTGGTTTGAGTCGATAATCCTAAATGTAATTATCACCAAATCAATATAAACTTTTTAACACATACCAGGAGTAGTTGTCGAGCCAAACAATCCAGTAGAAGGCGCTGGAGTAGTGGTTGTTGATCCAAACAGACCGCCAGCAGCTATATTGATAATAGAGAAATTTAGATAGAGAAATTAGTAACACAACACCATATGCCAGAGAGCTAGAGACAGAGATAAATCAACAAACATTTACTTACGTGCTGCAGCCGGAGTTGAACCAAATAGACCGCCAGCAGCTATATATTAGATATTAGAGATAAAGGATATATAATTAGCAACATATATCAGATGGTGTGTAGAGAGTTGGAGACAATAAAATTAAATGCAAAACTTTACTTACGTGCTGGTGCCGGAGTTGATCCGAATAATCCTGTAGTTGCAGGTTTAGGGGCTGCCGTCGAACCAAATAATCCACCAGTAGAAGGGGCAGGTGCAGTAGTTGATCCAAATAATCCTCCAGTTGCTGGTGCTTTTTGAGTAATTAGAATAGTAATATGTTAATGAAGAAGTAGTTGTGAGTTTTGACATATAATATAAACACAATAATATAAAAATACAAAACATCATATATTATTGAGTTTATAAACACAGTTAATACTCTCTTACCAGGAGCACCAAACAAACCACCCGTGGATGGAGCAGGATTAGAAGAGGCAGGTTTAGCACCAAAAAGTGATGTTGATGGTGCTGCATTCGTCGTAGCTCCTCCAAAACTAAATCCACTACCACCTGCGGCAGGTGCAGGTGTAGGTGCACTAAAGTTGAATGCCATCGTTCAGTATGTGTAGTTATTAATAATACCTATGTTGAATAGAGACACGCACACTAAACAACAACAATAAAAGTAGTCATGAGTTTTCGTGTAAATGAAAATTAGAAAACTCTGTTTGGTAGAAGATACCAAGCTCGAGAACCCCAGAACCAAGAGATGAGCCCAACGTTTGCAATAAAGAAGAATACAAATGTCCTTGGCCCAACAAAACTCTGCGTTCACATTAAAGTTATATATAATGAACTGGTGAAAAACACACTACATCTTACGCTAGTCAATCCAGATATCTCTTACATTGGTTGGACAGGGACATAGTTATATACAATCGCTTTACAGTGATGTCATAATATGCACAAGGTGTCAAAAAATGCCCCTTTACCCCCTGGACTCCCTATTAAAAAGGTAAACTGGTTTTATAGTTACTACTACTACTCTTGATGTAATACAAAGTGAGTGATAGGTATAGAATTGCAATAGTAATATCGGTATTTGATATATGATTTCATCAGTTTTTGTTCATTAACCAAAAGAGTTCGCCCTTCAAAATTATTTGCAAAACTACATATTGTACCACAAAGTTATCCATATAACACTACATCTCTCATCAATTACCCCCCTCTCTCTTTAGACACGTTATAAATCATGATTCTCATTTGGACTGGCGATGCTCCGAGTCCTCTCCACGCTGTCTTTATGTAGTAATGATATTGAAGTACTTTGCTCCTCGTAAGTATATTGCAGAAAAATTATTATTATTATCTAGATATTATATCTGACAATATTAATATAAAGAGTTATTACAGGCATATATTGGTATGCAAAATATTGTTGATGGAAGAAGTCTTGAGGAACGATTACCATCTCCTGATCAATTTACTTTGGCTGTTGTCATGTCAATAGGATTTGTAATCACATCAGTCTGGGTTTTGTGGGATAGTTTCTTTCCTAGCCCAGCACAAGAGAATAATAACAACACTAATACTGCAAACCAAAACAGCAACAATACAGAACAACCAGCAGCTGGTACCAGAGATGATCCAGTTATTATAAATGATGAAGATGAATATGAATCAGTGCTAATTCATTTATGGAACCGTATGTTAGCTGTGATTAGGAATCCATCACCAATACATTTAGTACTTGCACTCGGATTTATTGTACCCTTGACAATACTTGCACCACTTTTATTGGACGGTTTTCAAGATGATTATGGCCTGACTGGGGTTGTGCATAGACAGTTTGGTACCCCGGGTGTGTTGCAGATGGCCGTCCTAGCCATTGTTGCTCATTCGTTGATGGCGTTGGCCGCCTATCGAGTATTGAGAAATCTAATTGATGGAAACGTGACAGATTATCCTGGATTGAGAAGACGCCGGACAAAGCTGACCGTTTCTCAGATTGCAGATATTGTGTATAAAGTTCCTGTGGAGGAATTTGTCTCACCAGAAGATATTAATAATGGAGAATGTTCAATTGCTAGGATGAAACGAATGTTAGTGAATCGAGGAGAATCGAGTGTCGCAGAATCATGTATCGAAAGAGAGGAACTTGTGAAAGAGATTTGCAAAGTGAGAAACTACAATGAAGAGTGTGCCATCTGTGCTGAAGAATATCAAGAAGGGTAAGAAACATAATCTTGCTTGCTGTTAACTTGCAGATGTTTATATCTCACCCCAATTACCTGCGACCCTTTACAGAGATATAATGCGTGTCACACATTGTAAGCATGAATTTCATTTACACTGCTTCGACAAATGGATATATACTTTTGCAACCGATTCGAGGAGAGGATATCCAACATGTCCTTTGTGCAAGGATACGATTAAATGATGATACTACATAAGGTGGTGATATTAAGAAATGTATAATATGGATACAATGTAGATATGAGATAGGGATAGATAGTTCAGCTACACTACAGCTTAAAACGAGTAGCTAGCACTTCTTCTTCTAATGTATATTAAAATGATTGATTAGAAGTATTTTGTCCTTAAAGGTCGAGAGATCTTCGATTGTTGTTTCGTAACCATGCTGCATAATCTTTCTCATCATAGAGATCTCACTGTCATAGTAGAGATCATCTGAGCTTTCCTCGGACTCTTCTTCTGATGAGAAAACCTGCCCAAACTTCTTTTGTTGCACAACTCCATCATCAGAATCATCATCAGTATCCGAATCAAATCTTTGATTTTGATGTCTAGACCACCAATCGTCATCATCGCTATCACTGTCACTCATCATACCCCCATCCTGTAGCCATTGTCGAAAGATATTAATGTTTGGTTGTTTATATAATGCTTTTCTCACATTTCTCAATCCACATAACTTCTCATTAAGCTCAATCGGATCAGCCAGTGGTTCTTTGTATAGTAACCAGGCATATACAGCCGCAGCTGAGCGACCATGTCCTGCTCTACAATGGACATATACTCTACCACCCTTCTCTTCATGTTTTTGTATAAAGCTTACTGCCTTTTTAAGATCTTCAACAGATGGCTCAAAGTGATCAACTGTTGGTAGCCGCAAATGTTCAATGCCTAACCTTTTATAAGATCGGACAGGTCCGCGATATTCCTCACACATATTGATGACTCCTTTAACATTGAACTGTTTGTTTAGCTTCTCTGGATATCCACAAAAACCAAATGGTGCACCGCCGAGTACCACTGCATTATCAACTACTGTACTCCACTTTCCTATTCTTCGTGATATTGTGATTGGTATTGTTGGCCAGAAGAGAGTTTTAGAAACTACTCTACTGAGTTGTAATGGTAGCATATGCTTTTGATTAAGGATATGAAGTGTAATGGTAGCCATTGCAACTGTTTGTATACATAAAGTGGAAAGACTTGGAACTCCTGATAACCAAATTGAAGGTGATGATGTAATGTTTCTGACTGATGACCATGGTGTATCATTATTTCCACTATCACTCTTCTTTCCATTAGTAACGCCTGATATAATTGGTACACCACTACTACTGCTTCCAGCCGTCATGATATAACCGTAGGTTGTTGTTGTTTGAGGATTGGTTGAAGTAACTTAACTTAGTACAATATATGATTAATCCCTTACAACACCGCAAAACTTTAGAGAATTGAATATCGAATATCTTAGCAATTATTATACAAGATGCCTTCTTTATCAGCATCCAATTAGTTACCACAAGCGATATTCAACATGACACATCAATAACACCGTCAAACAAATAACAAAGCAAACAAAACCGTATTCACATACCTGTATTGGCTTATCATGAAAAATACAGTACGAAATGAAATCTATTTTTGAATTTGGTGTGAGAGTGGTAGAGATTGTTATTGTGTACTGAAAGAGAATAAAGAACTGTTCAACTGGCGGTGAATTCAGCGTAACATATATAGGTCGAGTATAATTATCGGTAATCCGTCGGATAGTGATTGCAATCTCTTGATAGATCAAAATAACATTGCAAAATTGCAAAGTCAATAAACACAAAAACATCACAATAAATGTATCGCCATCAATATCGTCAGGAGCTCAATGGGTTGCAACTAATGGGAACTAATCATTGGAGGAATCTCGGAGATGATTTCTGGAATAGTAGAGGTGCCCCACACAAAGAGAATCGATGGAATTGGAATCCAGAGAGGCAAGTAATGTTTCATTTATATTATTTCATTTATTATATTCATACTTTATGATTTAATTTAATATAATCATACTCACCGGCCGCATATATTCGTCAATAATAAAAGATATTATGCATCAAGGCAGATGGAGAAATTCGAGAGGGAGTTGAATTCTGAAAGGTTGAGTAAGAAAGAGGTGTCATTGGGTGGCAAGAAGCAACAGCTTTACTACCACGAGGACTTGTTGGTACGTTTGGTATTGGTATTATTCACAACATATTATTTTGAAGTATAGGACTAATAAACCAGATCATACTCATGTGCAAATAACTCATACTCTTCCTCAATAACAGCCCCGTTGGGAAACATTTGCAACTGCACAAGCATCAAATGAAACCCATACGCTAGAAGCCTTTGAACTCCAACGTGTTCAGCTGCCTCCCTCGCCATTCTTTGAACAGAAGTTACTACCGATTTTGAACAACAATAGTAGTACATTAATGCGTTTACAATTAAGTGGGTGTGATCTAGATTCGAAGGATTTAAATCGTATTGCTCGACTAGTCAAGAAGAACAAAGTGATGCATTCTCTTGATTTGTCTTCCGCGACATTATCAAATAGTGTACGAGATACGAGGGCTCTGTCAAACGCTATCATGAGCCATCCCGAGTTGAAATTCGTGAATCTCTCAAATACTGGTCTAGGAGATGACAAGGGTATTCTCAAGGCGGTGTTATCTGGAGTATGCAACGTCGAAAGTTTGATATTGGAGGAAAATAAAATTGGTAGTGATGGGGAAGAAGGAGATGGATTAGCAATTGTTGCAGACTTTATCAAGTCAAACGACGTAGTTACCGTATTATCCCTTGCAGACAATGGCATCGAGGGAAAGAAGAAATGTGAAGTTTTAGCAAATGCCATGAAGAAAAACAATACTATTCAAGAACTTTCTATTGGAAGTCAGAAGATAGATATCCGTCCCTTCTTGGCAAGCAAAAAGGTCACCGATGCATTAGCTCATCTTGATTTGGGTGGAAGTAATCTGAGGAGTGCTGGATCGAAACAGATTACAGCATTTCTGAAAAAGAACCCTCCTCTTTCATCATTGAATGTGAGTGTTGTCGATATTGAAGACATTGGTTTTGTTCTTTATACTCTCCTCTAACTTTAGCTACTCTACTATCTCCTCTTCCACTAGGTGTCAAAGAACGGATTCCCCGCCACATCAATCAATTCGTGGCGTGAAGCGTTGATGAAAAACACTAACCTCAATCAGTTAGATCTATCAGGAAACTACTTCAACGACAAATCAGTCTCCACTTGGAGTGAGTTGTTGAAGTCCAACAGGACACTAACTACTCTCAACTTGACTGGGAATAAGATCAAGGCAGGGGTTGGACGGAGATGGACGTGGTCACGTGAAACTGGATACGTACGAAATGATAATAGAAAGAACAGTAGAAAGGACCTCGTGTTAGATACGATGTGTGATTCTACCACACTGAAGTCAATTGTTGACTCCAATCATGTGTGCCAGCTGTTCCTGGCCAAGAATAACAATGGTGTGTCCGAAACTCACGAGCGAGATTTGAGGAATATCAACGCTCTTGAAAACGAGGGAGCAAAGATTAGGTACAAGGTGGTGTTATCCATGTTCAAACTCAATACTGATCTCTTTGATCCTCGCTCATTCGAGGATGTACCACTTGAGTTGATTCCACGTCTTTTAGAATTGGTACAGCAAGAGATGGGATACGATGGATTTGGTGCTGGTCTTGTGCAAAGTAGGAAGCGATACAACAAGGACCCAACCCTTAGCCGTTTGCACCAGGTCTTTACTAGCTGGAACATCCCTCTGTTGGTCGCAAGGGGCGCTGGTAAGCTTCCTCCTCCACCAAAGTCCAAGAGGAAGCGCAAGATCAAGACCGAGGAGGAGTTGGACGAAGACTTCAAGCCATCCTATGCTGCCAAGCGTCCTTCTGCCACCGTTAGAACTGGTGGAAGGAAGAGGAGGAGCACAGATTTCTCGTATGCAGATGTTGAGAATAGTGAGGATGAAAGTGAATAAGGTAACTCATGGTTACAAAGTAGAGTGAGATTTCGGCCAAGGAATGGTCGAGCCTGTGCTCGAATTCTATCAATTCATAGATATGGTTCTTCTCCTTTAGTATAGACTACAAAGGAAAAGAAGAAAGAAGTCCATCTCATGCATGGGCAATGCTTTGGAAGTATTGTCAACTGAATTGAAACCCCTAAATGAAAGATTCAAAACTGCCAATATTGGCTAAAGTAACATATATGCAAATCAATATTGAACAAACACAGCATATTAAAACTCCTAACATATCTTTAGACATCTATTACTCTAACAACAATCAACAATAGCAATTTCTTGAATTTCTGCCAACTCTCAGACAAGTTTGGCCATCAAGTGGGGGCATATCAGCATGCAGGTGCTACAATAGTAGATGTTTGGCATTGTATGGATGTATAACAAAGTGATGAACACTCCCAGCATGATTGTAGGGCCCTCCACCATACTTTTACAGCCCCATGTTGGTGGGTTTCATGCCTCAGCCAGATCAGGAAAAAATCTTGATTTTCTGCCAACTCTCAGACAAGTTTGGCCATCAAGTGGGGGTATATCAGCATGCAGGTGCTATAATAGTAGATGTTTGGCATTGTATGGATGTATAACAAAGTGA